>Ga0272443_10000939_pt1 | contig 47598 bp, 36 predicted proteins | sample SSMAcet12_FD_193581 | JGI IMG/M metagenome (GOLD analysis project Ga0272443, IMG submission 193581) | Marine sediment archaeal communities from Little Sippewissett salt marsh, Falmouth, MA, United States - SSM-Acet-12 | ecosystem: Environmental > Aquatic > Marine > Wetlands > Sediment ...
AAGACTACTGTCATGGTGGTGCCTGGAACACGATGAGTATGGTCAAGATGAATATCTCCCAATGCGAAGGCAAACTTTATATACTTTTCGTTCAGTTTAATGACATCTACAATGGTGTCGCAGATGACTGTCACATTTCCGCTACTACTTCGGCGGCTTCTTCGGGAACCGCAAATGGTGAACTTTACCTTTGCGTTTCCGATAACAATGGTTATAACTGGGACCTTCCCAGAAACTTAACCAATACTTATACGCCTGCCTGCGACACGGCCGGTTCCGGGAATCCGATGGAATGCGAAGCCGATCAGTGGCCATCAATGGCTCGTTTCGGTATGTACACCACTCATGAAACCGGTTTTGACGGCGCTGTTATCGTTGACCCGTCTGATGGCACCGACCCCGAAGAGAATTACTATTTGGATATTGAGTATGTCAATGACAAGATGCCGGGCGGTTGTGTACAGGATGCCGGTATTTGGATGATGGATCCAATTAAGTGGTTCCGCGTTCCGTGTGTTATCCCGGTTCCGAATCCGGTTATTTCTTTCACACCCAGTGTGATTAAGGATCCGACCTGGACCAAACCGGGTATAGAACTGGATACTACAGTAAGAGTCGAAAACATTGGTAATGCGATTCTGCATATAACGTCGGTTACAGAAGCCGAAGTCAATGGCCCTACGGGCTGGTTGCACTACGGCGGTGCAGCAGCATTTGATGTATCGCACTTATCGCCCAACTACGTCGACATCCCTATTACTCTTAATCATTTGGGTGTTCAGACCGTTACTCCGGTACGACTTGATGGATATCTCGTTTTTGAATCCGATGCCGCGGGAACAGGCACGGATAGTTTTGAAGTTCACTGTATCGTAGCCGATACGGTTCAATTCCCGGAAAGAGCCGATGTTCGTACCTCATGTATCAGGCTTATATTTAATAATGCCGGAAATATGGGTTACGGAGGTAACTATCCGGATGGAACCTTCAACCTGAATTACTTCAATGACTGCGACGACACCATGAATACCGGCGGTCAGAGTAATAATGTCAGTGTTTACCTGTATGACGCCAGTCCTTTTGTCTGTCGCGTTAATGATTTCGGCGATACCATTCTGAATTATTATATGTTTGACGCCGACTGGCTGTCAAATGACGGTATGCGTCCGTTGTTCGGATTGTATGTCGATTCGGTCTCATATCCCGATTATCAGTATGGTTATACCGGACGTTATCTAACCGCTGACTCGGTTATTGGGCTCGAGATGGAATTGTATGCTCCGCTCGAATCTGATAGCTGCGGCTTTATTGTTTTGAAACAGCGCTTTTATAACAATACTGAAAGCGTTATTTCCGATATCTTCGTCGGTGACCTTATGGATTGGGATATCCCGTCCGATACCGCAGTCCGGAATGCCTCCGGATTTGATAACACCGGCGGCACGACCAGCCGAGACCTGATGTACTGTTATGGACACGAATATGGTGACGATAGCGACTATGTGGCCAATGACTGTATCAATATGGATGAGCGTTATGGTGGTATGGCGTTCTACAACGGTATGAAAGTTCCGTACACCGGTCCGGCCGACAGTATTGAAAATCCGCAGGGTGGCTGGTTCACCGGCTCGAACGGTGAATGGGTCCATCCGACCGGCGGCTTCCAGCCAAAGAAGCTGTATGAAAAGCTGTCCGGAATGGGTGCGCTGTGGGAAACCTTCAGTTCCACCGATCCCGATTCGCAGTATGTGGACCTTTGTATGGTCTCATGCTTTGGTCAATATACACTGAATCCGCTTGACACTTTGATTTTTGTCAAGATTATGACAACCACCTATGATAACGGTCTGACCGGTATTCAAACGAATGTCGATAAGGCCCGTCAGTGGATTGACGATCGACCATATATCTGGCAGTGGGGATCGATCTTAACCGGACGTTGCTGTTATGGTGACCGTCTGGCCCCGGATTGTGAAGACATAACCTACGCCGAATGTTTGGCCAAGGGTACCATGTTATCATGGGATCCGAACAAGAACTGTACCAGCGATCCTTGTCCGGAACCTCTCGGTATGTGCTGTTATGATGACGGTAGTCCGCAATGCGCCGACAACATGACATACACCGATTGTCAGGCAATGACCGGATATATCTCATGGTATGAAGGTCTGAACTGCGCTGAAGATTCAGATTCCTGTACAACCGTTTGCGATTGCGAACCGGGTAATGCCAATGCCGATCCGCCGGATGGCGTAATTAATATCTTTGATATTACTTACATCATCAGCTACCTGTATCTCGGCGGACCGAACCCGATTCCTTACGAGCTCTGTAGCTGCGATGCGAATGGTGACTGTGTCTGTAATATCTTCGATATTACCTATATCATCAGCTTCCTGTACCTCGGTGGTCCCGACCCTGTTACTTGTGAAGCATGGTTAACCGCTTGCGGTGCACCACTAAGGAAGTAAAAAGAAACTACGTTTCTTAATTATATCAGGAAGTTGCCCCTGTGGCAGCTTCCTGATTTTTATTTACCGGCAGATACTGAAAGAATCTTGACAACTAAGATAAAATTAATGCAAGGATTAAATAGAAAACCGGCAGAACGTAATTATTGTTATTATTTTGGCGGAACACTGTATCCTGATAATTTGTTTTAGTATATAGGTGATATTGAAAAGTAAATTGAATTGTAAACTTTTATGCCGACGCGGCTTTACGGAACACGAAAACGCATATGTTATTTGGGACATGTAAAAAAAATATTCGATTAAATAATTGCCTGGCCTGTTTAATTCTATCCTCGGTTTTATTATCGCTGCCGGTTGTATCCAAAGCCGATTTTGGAGGCGGCGGGGTTACACCGGACGGTCGGCGTCCGATTATTCTGCGGGACAGGCTTGAAGTTCAATTTACACCCGATGTTAAATCAGCGAAATTATCAACCTCATTAAACAGGGTCAGTTTTGGAATTGCTACTCTGGATAAGGCGCTCGAAAACGTTGATGCTTTTGATGCTCGACCGATGTTTGTCTGGCAAAAAGATAATAAGAACGCCGATGATCAACATAGTCTGTCAGGATTTTATGAACTTTTTATCTCCAAAAAAGAAAATATTAACGATGCCATAGAAATTTTAAGACAAAACCGATATGTCAGATCAGTTGCGCCCGTTTACGCGATGCCGGTCAGGGAGGTTCCCGATGATGCCGGTTATTCACACCAATGGGCCATGAATAAAATCGACAGCCCCGAAGCCTACGAAATCGAAAAGGGATCCGATACGGTCAAAGTGGCATTAATCGATACCGGTGTGATGTACTCGCATCCCGATTTAATAGATAATATCTGGGTTAATCCCGGTGAAGACCTCGATGGAGACATGGTTGTTTTTGATCCTGATGATTCCAATCTGGTTGATAATGACGGCAATTTTCTGGATGATTTGATTGGCTGGGACTTTTTTACCGGATTCGGCAGTGAACTGGAATGTATAGATCAGGATTGCGGTACTCCGGATAATAACCCGATGGATTATAACGGTCATGGGACTCACTGCGCCGGAATAGTCGCCGGTGTTACAAATAACTCGTATGGTATGGCCGGTGTTGCCGGTGGCTGGGGCGGCGGTAATGGGCCTTATCGTGGACCGCGTATTATCTGCTTGAGGGTTGGTGCTTCCGGGCGAGAGTTGGAGCCCCCATATAGTATCGGAGGCTGGGTTAATTCGGCCAACTGTGCCGAGGCGGTCGCCTATGCGGCCGAAATGGGGGCCGATGTTATTAACTGTAGTTGGGGTATGTCGGATACTCCGGCGATGCGCAACGCTATCTATGACGCTATTATGAATGACGCGATTATTTGTCATGCGGCCGGAAACGAAAACAGTACTACCGGCGATTTCTGTGACTATTGGCGACCGACCTGGAATAATACCGAAAAAGTCGTTGTTACGGTTGCCTGGACCGATTCCGATGATACCAAGAATTACTGGTCAAATTACGGTGAGTGGGTTGATATTTGTGCCCCCGGTACAAGTATCTATTCTACTATGGTTTCCGGCTCTAATCCGACTTTTGCCTATCTCAGTGGATCCTCTATGGCAGCGCCGCATGTATGCGGTGCGGCTGCTTTGATTCGTTCGCATGTCCCGGATATGCCTCGTGAGGATGTTGTTAACCTGATTTTGAATAACGCTGATGAAATGTGGAGCGAACCGCTCTGGTATAATGACAGCCTGCTCGGTTCGGGTCGGCTCAATGTATACAATTGTCTGGATAGTCTTCCGATAGCCGCTTTTCAGGCCGGACCGACTCTGGTTGGCGAAGCTCCACTGACGGTTAACTTTATCGATCAGTCCCCCAACTCGCCGGTTTCCTGGTTATGGAATTTCGACGAAGACAGCAGTTCGGCCGAACAACATCCGGATTTTACCTACTACGATTATGGACTGAAAACAGTTGTGCTGACCGTCGAAGACCAGTTTGGCGAAGCAACCGAGGTCCTAAAAAATTTGATTATGGTCACAGCCGATACGATTAAACTCGACTCGGCTGTAATTTCAAATGATACCGATATTGTATGTCCCGTTTATCTCGATAATAAATATTTGGCCAAAAGTATAACGTTACCGTTTACTATCAGGGATTCGTCGGGAAACATCCCATCCTATATTACGCTCGATTCGGTATCAACCGATGGGGCGCGAACCGATTATTTCGAAAGCCTTGCCGATTTTTCGATACCGGCCGATAAAGTTTACGGTTATAAGCTGACTTCCAATACTTTGGGAGGATCGACCTATTTATCCTCGGATACCGGCTTGATTTTGAATTTGTATCTGTCGATTTCAGATGCGGTAACGGAAAACAAACTGCTTGTTATTGAAGATACCAGTTTGGCCGGAAACGATCTTCAAGTCGAATCGATTTTTTATGATTATACCCCCGTTTTTGATCCGGGCCAGATATTTATTATGGTGTGTTCCCGGGGCGACGCCAACGGCGATAATGACATAAATATATTCGATATTTCATTCCTCATTTCATATCTTTATTTGGATGGTCCTGCGCCACCCGATGAAAATTGCGCCAATGTTAACGCTGAAAATGGAATAAATATCTTTGATATAACTTACTTGATTAATTATTTGTATTTGGAGGGTCCACCGCCGCCGTTATGATTTTGGGTAGAGGTTAACAAAAAGAGAATAATTTTTTGCTTGACTGTTGGATAAAAGTTCCTTTAATTCGTTATTTGTAGTGGAATAGGATTGACCTTTAATTGATGGCAACATATTGACAAGGAGGTATATATATAATATTTTGTTAAAGTGGCTGTAAAATGACTGAATACCTGACATTGAACTGCATTAATGCCGCATTCCTCAGGTATGTGTCCGGTACTCAGGACATTTTAAGGATTTAATTGGGGGTAAACTGGCAGCTTAACGTAAGGACAAAATACAACTTTTAAATTATAGGCTTAGACAAAAATTAAGAAAGGAGAATAAAATGAGGCGCCTTATTTTATCCCTGATGATTTTAGTTCTTTCTTTTGGGGTGTCTTACGGACTATCGTTTCGCGCAGAAAAAACAGGTAGCGGAACAACAACTGGAATATATGTCAATGAAGCGTTTGTGATTGAAATTTGGGCCGATTTTGTGGGCGATGATACTCTCCGTATAACCTGGTCAACCCCTTTCAGGTTTTATGGCACCGATAGTGTGACAACTCTTACGAGTGCCGGCGTTTTTGTTAACAATACAACTTTTGATGGCTATTGGACCATGATGCTGTTTCACCCCAATAATAATTCCCTTTGTTTGGAGAGTTGGGATGGTGATCTCACTAATAATGCAGGTGGGTTAACGGGTGATCAGTTCAATTATTCCGGAACCAATCTGTCGCCGCCATTACCATCCTCTGGATCGATGCGTGTTTTCTATGTTGAATTTGCCGGGATTGTTGGTGGTGATTCCGCCTCGGGTACATTCTGTGTCGATTCCGGTGATTTTGTTAATAATACTTTCGATTGGCTTCTTGATTCACCGTCTCCGGCGTTTGGACCGGTTTGCTGGGATGTTACCGGTGGGCCGGCGGCTATTGGTGATTACAATGATGATATTCTCCCAAAGGAATTTTCATTGTCGCAAAACCGTCCCAATCCGTTTAACCCGACGACCATAATTGATTTTGCACTGCCGACACGGACAAATGTTTCGATAAATATCTATAACGTCCTTGGCCAAAAAGTTAAAACATTGGTAAATACCGATTTTGATGCCGGCTATCACAAGGAAACCTGGGATGGAACCACTCAAAATGGTATGGCTGCTTCTTCCGGAATCTACTTCTACAAAATTATTGCCGGGGAATTCACCGATACAAAGAAAATGATATTGCTTAAGTAATTTTTTACTTAAAATATTTAACCCCCTGTCGATTTCAACAGGGGGTTTTTTATTGTTTATATTTCAACGGCTTGATTTACATCCCGTGGGTAATATGTGAACGCCTTGTAAGGCCATGCCATTCTGAGTGTTAGCTGCCGTAAAAATTTTATCATTGATTATTCGAAAATGATATATTCTTTGGCGTGGTTATTCTGATGATAATCAATGAGATATAGTTACATATTTATAAGTTTTTGTCCCACATTAAATTTGAGGGAAATATTAGATAAATTATATTGACTTGGTAATAGTTTTTCGTTAAGATTAAATGTGGTTAGGTTAAATTTTCAAGACGTGTAAGTCTGTGATATATAGGATGTTATATGTTAGGTATCGTTGATAACAAGTTCACGGTCGGCAAAGAAATGTATTATCCTTTCTCTGTCGAACTACATTATTTTCGTGTGGATAAGAAATATTGGTCTATCTGTTTTGAGCGGATTAAGAAGGCCGGATTCAGGATTATATCGACATCAGTTCCCTGGAATCTGCATCAATCAACCAGTAGTGATATTGATTTCTCCGGATATCGAGATCAACGGAAAGACCTCATTGTTTTTCTGGAGTTGGCCAGAGAGTTTGGGTTTAAGGTTATTCTGCGACCCGGACCATGGATTGCCGGGCAGTGGCCAAATGGGGGATTTCCCAAGTTCCTGTTTTCCGATTTGAAAATCTTTGCTCGTGATTCAAAAGGGCAGGAATTGAAACTTAAGGATGATGCCGGCGTTGAGTCGGGATACCTGCCGAGTTATTTACATCCGCATTTTCATCATTTTCTGCGGAATTATTTTAAGACTTTTATCGAGACGACAAAAAACTATATACATCCGCGCGGGCCGGTTTATATGATTGAACTCGATTTCGAAACTTCATTCGGTCGATATCTGGATCCCGCCTCGGCCGATTATAATCCGGATGTTATCGCCCGCTATTTCCCCGGTTTTTTGGCCTCGCGTTATGCCGATGAGAAGAAATTAAACCAGGCCTACAAAACCAAATCCGAAACATTCGAATCGATTCAACCCCCGGACAAATTCGATTCTTTGGATATGAGGGAGCTGCCGAGGGTATTCGACTGGTTTCGATTCCGGGAGTTTATTCTTCGCTCCTACCTAACGATTCTAGAAGATATTTTTAAATCATATACTGTTGAGCCGTTATTTTTCCGTTCGCTCTACTTCCGTCCCGGTGACTTATTACCCGCGTTTAATTTGTCGGAAGACGAAGAAAAGCTTTTGCTGGGAACGAATGTATTCCCCGAAGGAACGTATTTTAATCTGATTCAGAAAGGGCGGTATCTGAGAGGAGAATACAATTTCTCCTGGGCCTCTTCATTCACGTCCGGGTCAGCCGCCACTCGCGAAGAATTAAAGGTTGGCGATCTTAATTATCCCGATGGGATGCGCCGGTTTTATATTGTAGGCGGTTTGGTAAGTGGGTTTCACGGTTTCAACCATTACATGTTCGTTAATCATGATCATTGGTACGGCGCCCCGTTGGCCAATGATGGTACTATCACGACCGGTTATGAAGTTATTAAACGATTCAATGGTGCCATTATAAATCTGAAGGTCAATGAGCTTGAACGAATGAGTAAAATCTGTGTGGTCGGTAATCGTTACTATCAATGGATACGCCTGCTTAATAAACTGCGACCGTTCCCGTATATCGAACGCTTGATGAAAGATTCCTCGGAAGGTTTCTGCCGAGATCTGATGCGTCTCAAGCTCGAATATGATATCAAAGAGACGATTGATCCGGCCGAGATGAAAAAGTATAAGCTGGTTTTTATTCCTGTGGCGGAATTTATGCCGGCTGAACAGCAGGAAGTTATTGTTGAGCTTCTCAAACAGGGCGTTAATGTTATTCTTTGCGGGCTGATGCCCAAATACGACGAGAACATGAAAGACTGTCAGATACTCAGTCGACATCTAAGGATCAGAACGACTCTGGGTAATTCAATTGATATGGTTAAAACTAAAGACTATCAGTTTACCTCCTCTGTTTACGGGCATATTTTATCAATCGATACAAAAGTAAAGAAACTGGCAACGGTGAGTAAAAAGTGTGTTGGTGCCGCTTCATCACGTTATAAAGGCACTCTATATTTCTTTACGTTCGATGTTGCTTCCGGAAACAATCACAACAAGATGAGTTTCCTCGAATCGTTTATGGCTCAAAACAAGATTGTATCGCATCTGTATTGCTCCGATCCTTCGATTGATATGGCGGTGCAGAAGGCGGGCAAGAAAGTCGTACTATATCTGGTTGCACCTCCTCCGGGAGAATTGTCAGCCGCCGCTGATACGAGTAGCAGGAATGTGATTGTCAGGATTGACCTGCGGAAAATCGGAATTCTTTCGGCCGGAATCAAAGTTACCGATCTAATGGCTGATGAGGATACACCACCGTTGAAAATCAGTTCCGATAGTTTGCGCCGAGGTTTGCCCATCAATGTCGATTTCCCCGACGGCCGTATATTTTTAATCGAGAAAAAGTGATGCCTCGACTTAAATCGGTTTGTCCATCTGTCAACAGGTGTAAAACCGCTCGTCTGTTTTTAGCGATCTTTGTGTCTGTTTCTCTGACCTGCCTTTTTTCATGCAGTACTATAACGGTCGAGAAATTATACGAGAACGGAGTCGTAGCAACATCATCGCCGATTGCTTCCGAAATCGGTCTGAATGTATTAAAGGACGGCGGTAATGCTTTCGATGCCGCAGTTGCGGTCGGTTTTGCATTGGCGGTAAGTTTTCCTGAAGCAGGTAATATTGGCGGGGGGGGCTTTGCCGTTCTTTATGACGCTAATACCGACGATGTTACCGCACTTGATTTTCGCGAGACCGCGCCCGCTCAGGCGACGGCCGATATGTATCTGAATCAGCATGGTAAAGTTATCAAGAATGCATCGCTGCTTGGCGCTCAAGCGGCCGGGGTGCCGGGAACTGTGGCCGGATTTTATGAATTATGGCGAAGGCACGGCTCGAAGCCATGGTTGGAGTTGGTGAAGCCGGCGATTGACCTGGCTGACAGTGGGTTTATTATCGATGAACATAATGCCGGAATGTTTGAGGAATATGAAAAAGAATTGCGGACCTTCGCTGAAACCAGGGCGGTTTACACAATAGACGGCACAACGCTCAAAGAAGGCGATAGATTTGTACAGCCTGATCTGGCTGCAACATTGACCCGTATCGGACGCGACAGTACCGATGGTTTTTATTCGGGCGAGACGGCTGATAAAATCGTGCAAACGATGCAGAGACATGATGGATTAATTACTCATAATGATCTGACCGGATATAAACCGGTCTGGCGTCAGCCGATTATGTTTACTTTCGATGATACATTGACCATCTACTCGATGCCGCCGCCATCGTCGGGCGGCGTGATTGTCGGGCAGATTCTAAAACTGCTCGAGCCGTTCGAATTTGTCACCTACACTTGCGACTCGCCGGAATATATACATCTTTTCGCCGAGGTCTGTCGTCTGGCATATGCCGATCGTTCGGTTTATCTTGGTGATCCGGAGTTTGTCGATAACCGAGTCGAGCAACTGCTTGATTCGACTTATCTTGATTCGCGTCGGAAACTGATTGATCCCAAAAATGCGGCCAGTTTCGAGAAGGTTAAGGCGGGTGTGATTGGCGGACAGGTCGAGTCGGAATCGACGACGCATTATTGTATTGTCGATAGCGAAGGTAATGCGGTCAGTATCACCTATACGCTTAACACCGCTTTCGGCAGTAAACTGGTGGTGGATGGGGCCGGTTTTCTTCTGAACAATGAGATGGATGATTTCTCTATCAAGCCGGGGGTGGCTAACGCCTACGGGTTGATCGGTGATAAGGCCAACGAAATCGCACCGAATAAACGGATGTTGTCGTCGATGAGTCCGACGATTGTGTTTAATCGGGAGAAACCGGTGATGGTGCTCGGTTCGCCAGGCGGCTCGAAAATTATCACGACAGTTGCCGAGGCGATAATCAATATCTCTCGGTTCGGATTGAATATCAATCAGGCCGTGAAACAGCCGCGGTTTCATTTTCAATGGCTTCCCGATACGTTGTATCTGGAGATGCACGGATTCGATATTAACGTTATCCAGTCGCTGATTACGATGGGTCATAATATCAAAGAGCGTGAGCCGTATTCCGATCTTCAGATAATCTATATCGATGATTCGGATCAGATATCAGGCGCTTCCGATCCCCGCCGCGGCGGCAAAGCGGTCGGATACTAACACACAGCCGTGATTTAATTATGGTATAATTATGTTCGGTTCTACCGATTATGATATTTGGTTGGCAAACAAGAACGTCCCTAACGACAATATTAAAGGGCCAATCTTTTATTAGCATAGATTGACCCTTGAACATGTTTTTTTCTGTTACCTAAAACTTAAAAGCGAGGCCAACCCCCAGAGGCCAAACCCAGGAATTATCGGTCCCGAGAACATCCTTGTCGGTAAAAGAAATATCGCCCTGAAGGCTGACAACAAAATCGATTGATGGTGATAGAGCGTAATAAATTTTGCCGCCGGCATTAATAGCCGGATAACTTTCCATATCCGCTCCCGGAGCATCAACATCAAACATTACCATACCTGCGCCCGCATTAAGAACCAGTTGCATTTTATTATCGGAACCGGCATAGACCAAGTATCCAGCCTTACCCATTAGGTGATAAACGTTAACATCGGGACCATTATCCGCACCGCTGTGCATTCCGATGTCGCCTTCAACGCCCAGAGTCCACCGTGCATTCACCGGTGAAAACCAAAAACCTACTCCGCCGCCCGGTCCGATTTCGGCCGCATCGGCAATATCAAATGTCGGCAGGCCAAATCCGCCTCGCGCTTCAAGTCTCATGGTTGACTCCTTAGCAAAACCCGGAGTTCCTCCCAAAGCCATGAAAAGAATAACCAGAGACAACATGAATAATTTATTCATTTTATACTCCTGTATTATCATTATAAACATTTTAATTATCAAATTAATTTCAATCAACCACCATGGTCGAATGGCATTATTTGACAACGCTCCAAATTTTGTTCGGAAAACGGCTTATTAGGATCAATATCTTTTACCGCATCTTTGTCACAGATCCATGTATTTCCATTATCATCAACAAAGATTGACAATTCACGAGCGCTGCTCTTTAGTACGCCTTCACCAAAAATTTTCTTCTTGTCGGACATTTTATATCTCCTTTTAATTATTTGGCGACCCGGCTTATTCCGGATCGCCATATTTATTCTGTACTATTTATGGAATCAAAACCTTATCGATGATATGAATGATCCCATTGCGCGCCATAATATCAACGACAACGACATTGGCATCGTTAACCATAACTCCACCATCGACTGTAATATCAACAGTACCACCATTAACCATAGTTGCCTCGGTTAAATTGACAACATCCGAAGATGTCACTTTGCCGGCAACAACATGGTAAAGCAAAATATTTGAAAGGGTTTCCGGATCAGCGATTAAAGCGTCAAGAGTACCTTCCGGGAGAGCACCAAAGGCAGCATCAGTAGGTCCAAAAAGCGTAAACGGTCCGCCTCTTTTAACAGTGTTTTTAAGTCCGGCGACATCAATGGCGATGCCGAGAGTCTTAAGACCCGAAAGACGAGTCACGGTATAAAGATTCAACCATTTGGTCAGCCACTGTAAACGGCCATTCTGAATCAGGTAACCAATCCAGCCACCACCATAATAACTTCCGACAGATTGCATAGCCACCGTTTTTGAAGACTGGTTGGCACCGGGAATAACAACGGCATCAATAACATGAATTATACCATTGCTGGTCTGGATATCGGCTGTAATAACGGTGGCATCATCGATTTTCACCGTGCCATCTCCCATAACCATAACCGATAATTCGGCACCATTCAAAGTCGGGATTGTGGTTTCCTGAGTAACCGCTTCGGCATCAATTGCCCCGACCGTTACATGGTACGTAAGAATCGCGGTTAAGGCATCAATGTCCTGTAAAAGAGCCTCGACGGTTCCTTCCGGAAGAGCCGCAAAGGCTTCATCGGTCGGAGCAAATACAGTCAGAGGTCCCTCACTTTTTAACGCATCAACCAGATCGGCAGCTTCAGCAGCAGCCAAAAGGGTTGTGAAATTCCCAGCCGCTGCAGCTGTCTCTACTATATCCATAGTAGGACCGGTGTTACCACTTGAGGCGGGATTTTTATCATCTTCGGAACAGCCGATTACGAATAGTACCATCAGGGACAGGGCTGTTACAATGATCGAGTGTTTTTTTAGTTTCACCATTTTTAAATCTCCTAAACAGTTTTATTCTTTCAGTTTAAAAATTACGGTCAAATGACATCTGGTCAGTCCGCCAACATCCCTGGCCGGCAAAGCTTCCGCTGTCATCGACATGCTTGTCGCGAAGCCACTCATAACCCTGGTTGTCAATTACGACTTTCATCGGGCGAGCGCCGCCCTTGGCGCTCATTCCACTTTGATTGTTGTTCTTGTGATTGTTCATTTTGTTTTTCCTTTTCTTATTTAAGTTGTTTTTTCCATGGATTAAGCCGTGGTTGTCAACCAGCGGCGTTGAATGGCTTTCCATTGAAAGGCCTGATAAAGCGCCGACAGGCCAACTAATACATAAACAATTCGCGAAAGCCAGGCACCTGAACCGAATATCGAGGCGACCAGGTCGAAATTGGCGAAGCCAACTAGACCCCAATTAAGGCCTCCGACTACCAGTAGGGTTGCTACGAGAACGTCTAAGTTTTTCATTTTTTCTCCAATCGTTTAAGTTAATTTATCATTTTCAATTTCTATAACCGAATGTGTTACGCATATGTTCCCATAATGTTTGACTTTTTGAATTTTTCGGTAAAAATATCGTAATTTCTTATATAGCAATATATTATAAATATAAATTAATTTGTTATTCGCATTTTATCTTGATTTACAGGAACAAAACATCTATAATACTCATTATATATTATACAAAATAGTAACAATGGAGTTGAAATATGGAATATGGACAACCTATTAGGGTGGTCGCAAAAAGAACCGGAATGTCGCCTCATTTAATAAGGATGTGGGAAAAGCGCTACAATGCCGTTAATCCTCGACGGACTAAAACCGGGCGGCGACTATATACTGACGACGAGATAGATCGTTTGATTCTATTAAGGCGAGCAACACAAGAGGGGCAGGCTATAAGTCAAATCGCCAATCTATCATTGGAGCAGTTACAGAGACTATTTCCGATTGATAGTCTGCGCCCGGAATTGGCAACTATTGGTAAAACTAATGTCAGTATTGAGCAGTATTTTAATTTGAGTCTCCAGGCCATGCAGAATATGGACGCTTTAGGATTAGAAACCCAACTGCTGAGAGCTTCTGTTAATCTTGGCCCTTCGGTGTTTATAGAAAAACTTTTGTATCCTCTTTTAGAGTTAACCGGTGAGATGTGGGCCGATGGGCGGTTGAAGGTGGCGCATGAGCATCTGGCTTCGGCGATTATAAGGTCCCTGCTGGGATCTATGTATACATCTGATGGTCCTAACAGTAAGTCGCCGTTATTGATTAGCACAACGCTTCAGGGACAGCTTCATGAATTCGGGGCATTAATGGCTCTGGTTTCGGCCGCTGCAATCGGTTGGAATACATTATATCTTGGCCCCAATCTTCCGGCGGAAGATATCGTAAAGGCCGCGATCGAACGTAAAGCTCGGGCAATAGCGTTAAGTATTGTATATCCGGATAATGATCCGTATCTGGCCGGAGAGTTAAGTAAAATCAGCAATTTGACGAATGGTAAGATTCCGATTCTGATTGGGGGGCGCTCGGCGAAATCATATGAAAATATCATAAAAGAGGTCAAGGGTATCATCATAAGCGATCTTGAAGATTTGAAATATAATCTGAAATTGCTATTTCCGGATAAGGATTGATCAATAAGGTTCTGTTTTCAATTTATTAATAAAAAATTCGATTTATGGCTGGCGTACATCCGGTGGTCATAAATAATAGAGCAGTATTTTATATTATTAATTGATTCTCCATATCTCAAAATTCAGTACTGTTGCGAAACTTACCCAAACCAGATAAGGGATGAATAAAATTCCTGCGGTTTTTGATATTTGCCAAAAACGGACAGTGATTATCGATATCAGGAAAACTAATATTACAATATCTATCAGGGCTATTCCTATTTGATGTTGATTAAAAAATATATATGACCATAAACCGTTTAAGATAAGTTGTATAATATAAAGAAGAAGCGGTATGTTTACGTTTAGCGTTTTTCGCTGATTCCATATAAACCATACGGATATACTCATCGAAAGATAGAGTAAACTCCAAACCGGTCCGAAAATCCATCCCGGAGGAGTCCATGAAGGCTTGGCTATTGTCGTATACCATGTATCGGGTTGGAACTGAGATGCAAATGCTGCAACAGCAAACGTAAGTAATATCCAAAAGGCTAAAGCGATTACATTTGAAAATCGATATTTTGTTATATCTGAATTCATTATAAAAGCCACCTGTTCATCGAAAATAATATACGGCTCTTTTCGAGAGAATATATCTTATTTGTAAATAGCACAAGAACTATTCGCAGATTTAGGATCATATAATAATATAAACTTCTTATACAAAAGGGGGCGGACCGGGAGAGGCTGTCCCAAAAGTTGTGTCTGATCCTGATTTCGCTTCTTAGCGAAATTGTGATCTGACACACGTGATTTGAATGTGAAGCACCGCAATTATTTAAACAGCGCCAGTTCACACCCCCGACAAATCGGGGGCAGGAACCGGCGCAACTGAACACTTGTGGGACAACCCCGGGAGGTCTGCCGCCCAAATTATTGCAATCCCCCGGTCTTAAATGGCTTTGTTTCCGATTTTCGGAAAATTTTTTGGCGGCGAAAAAAATGGGTTTGTTTCGCATATAAAAGGAATCCTTTTTTTACAGGCTTTTACCCGAAATCGGTGTAACTATTTGTGGTTGAAGATAATCCGAAAAATTGGGTTCGTTTCGCATATACAGGGTCCCTTCTTTTATAAATTTCCTCAGATTGAGTAAAAAATATCAATTAAGCTATTCCTTGTTTCTAAATAAGGGTGAGGATGGTGGGATTAACGGTGATTTAGTGGGGAAAACGAACAATAAACTGATTCTTAAGAACCAAATAAGTTATTGACTAGAAGTTATATACATCTTAAAGTATAATTGAAATATTCTATATTTTGTATATAAAAGAGGAATGCTATGGGATCATTATCATGGACAGATTTGGCTCAGGCGGATGAGACTCGAAGGGAAATTTGGATACGCGATTTGCGGTCTACCGAAAAGGGACTTGAAGTGACTAAACTCAATTCAAGAATAAATATAGATGGTATTCATCTGTTAATCCGGCTTGGGCAAAGAAGCAGCGTCGTCGTTACTTGCCCATATAATTATAATGAGACCAGTCCAAGAAATTCGGATAAAATTAGGCAGATTCTATCTATTTCTTATGATACGCTTTGCGATTGGCATATTATACTCGGACCGAAGTATCTGGATTTATATAATAACCGTATATCGAGTAATTCTAAATTCGGGTCAAATATTAAGCATGAGGATCTACTCCCAAGAGAATTAGGACAATATCTAGGTGTCACGGAGGAATATACAGTAGCGCCTGATTACGATGACGTTACAGATAGAATGGTTGAACGTATAGATTTTTTGAAAAGGATGCTCATCGGTGATCCCGATAATCCACGATTATCAAACACCGATTTAATCGATGATGTTCTTAACGCCGTTATTTTTTTACGCTTTCTTGAAGATTATGAAATGGCTATTGGCAGAAATAGAATAGATTTAATAAAAATAATCAATGACAATCCAACATATACATTGGGCAAACTAATCGATATAGTATTTAACAAGCTGGGCCTCTCGACTAAAACGAACCTATTTAGATTAAGTGAATTAAGTAAACTTGGGGGGGACATAAACAAGCTTATTATTAATTGGATTCCTACATTTTATAGAGATGATAAGCAAGGTCGGTATGAATATGATTTCGGTTTGATCGCAGCACATTCTATAGGACAAATATATGATAAGTATATATCCTTAGTATCTTATCACACCCAAAATGGCCGTTTATCACTTTTTCCTGAATATGAAACGGAATTACGTTGGCAGAGAGGAACTGGTTCGTCGTATACGCCGGAGTATATTGCAAGATTTATGGTTGGGCAAGTCCTGCAGAATTTTAAAAAGAAGATCTAAAAAACATAAAGATTGGAGATCTAGCTTGTGGCTCTGGAGTGTTTTTGCGAAGTTTTATACAACAATTTCGCAATGGTAGCGATACACAGAAATTTAATTTATCTGAAAATATTCTTTCGAATATTGAGGCTACTGATATTAATAGTTCGGCCGTTGCCGCTGCCCGTTTAAGTATTGCATTGACAGTATATAGCATAAGTGGAGGAATGATAGGTGGATTCGATCCATTTGTGGCAGATTCCCTTTCGAGAGAATACAGAGCAAGCCATACTGATAAAAAGCTTGACCTAATACTTATGAATCCACCTTTCAAGGGATACGAGTCGCTATCTGAAAAAGAAAAGAACGCTATATCAAGAATATTGGGAAAATATAAAATCGGTAGAACAGATTATTCAATGGCATTTTTAAAATCCGCCTATGATAGACTAAGCGAAAAAGGTTGTTTAGCCATAATTTTGCCAGCATCCTTTATTGAGGGTAACTATGCCCAGAAAATGAGAAATCTTTTAGTTAGGAATGGCGATATTCAATTAATAGCTAAATTTGAAGATTATACGCTATTTAATCGTGGCGAGACCCAGATCGTTATATTGATATTTCAAAAATTACTCAATAGACGTTCAACTTACCCAACAAGAATACTTTTTTGCCGAAGATGGCCGGATATGGCCCTGAGAGCAACGGAAATCGAACAATACGATACAAAATATGAATGGGAATTATTTACTACCGATTCAAAGAATGGGACTAGTAATTGGATTTTACTCCCCGAGGAAATAGCGGCGGTGCTAGATAGATTGGATGAATCACATCCAAAGCTGAAAGACATATTTGATATACGACAAGGAATAAGAATTGGCCGAAAACGAGTTTTTATAATAGATGATTACCACAAATTTCCGTCGAGCGAGCAAAAAATATTATTGCCATTAGTGGATGATGATAATCTCTATAATTGGCAAATACATAAGGATGGGCGAAGATTAATATATGCCTATGAAAGAGGATTGCCAATTGATAATATAATCATGAAAAGGAATTTTCCACTTATATTAAAATATCTAATGAAGTTTAAGGCTACTTTAGAGAATAGAGCACGCATGAAAGACAAGCCAATCTGGGCTTTAGCAGAACCCAGGGATTATAGACTATTGAAAAGGCCAAAAATTATTTCCACGAATTTTGGACTGACAGGAAGCTATGCTTTTGATAAATCGGGTAAATATATTATTACAAATGGTAATTTCCTAAATCCAAAAGGACTTTTTCAATCCGAAGACCAATGGTATTTTTATCTGTCGATTTTGAACAGTGATCTATACTTGCGACTTGTATCTAGGAAAAGCAGAAAATTAAAAGGAGGTCAATTCGACCTAGACCAACGATTTACGCAAAATGTCCCAGTGCCCTTATTTGAAAATACCAATAAAGCTGTCAGGGATATATTGGCTAGAGTTGGGCGTCTTGCCCATGAGGGTTTATTGCATAAAGTTGATATATCTAAATACAAAGATGCTGTGTTGATGGCGTATAGGATTGAGCCAGCGGAAGCTGATTTAATATAAATGATATGCGTATTGATGATAAACATAAAATCTCACATATTAAATGGCTGGGGATCAATGTCATCACCCATTGTAGTAATGCATTGATCAAATCCAGTCAAAGAAATAATAAGTTGGAAATTAGTATTGAGCCGAGACCACACGGCAGGAATATTTCAATAGCTGGGCCCCTACGATTTAAATTCAGTAGATGCTATCCTGTTAGTCAACCTTTGTACTGGAAATTCCTTGAAACATGGGAGCAATCATTCGTGGGGCAGGGACATAAGGCCAAATATGAGTTGGTCAAAGTCACTATTGTATTATATCGTCGAGATGATAAAGAACTATTTTCTATTCATTGGAATAAATCCCAAGAAACGGCCGGACCGTACGAACCCCATTACCATTTGAAATCAAAAAACGACACTTTGTACTTTGGCAAAATCCATTTTCCGCTGAATAATTCGTGGGGCATATATTATGCAAAAGATATCAATGAATATCATCGTTGGATAAACGGTCTGCTTAGGTTTATTGACACTGAATTTATTCGTTGTCTTGCAATATAAAAAAGCAGATCGGAATACCTGTGGGGATTCTGACTTTTTCATTATGTCGAAATCCCTTTGGGCCCCTCGACACTTTGCTAATACTCCGTGTCTCGGGCAGGGATCGCTGACCTACGGGTTAGACAAGTTCTCTACCGAATCTATGTTGATCCTGTCACCCGGCCGTTATATAGAAATGTGAAAGAGGGTAAAAGTAGAATGATGCCGAATTGTAAAATCGTTACGAGGAGATTGCCACGCCTTCATTCCGAAGGATCGGAATTTCGGGCTCGCAATGACGTTTGGGGGTGGATTGCTGGTGCACTACAAAAAATATATCAAAGAGGTAGCGAATAAAAAAAAAGATGTTAAAATATGCGATACAAACCCAATTCATTGGACTAATAACAATCACAATCGGTTACAAGGAATTTTGCCCATATATGTGACAGAAAATGGCAGAAATATCAATTAAAAAGGCAGGTCTGCGGAAAGACCTGCTCTACCAAAAATTTGCAGTCTGCTATATTTACGATCCCACAGCAAGCTGTGGGGCACCCTTACTTCGGATATACACTAAGCCCGCGTGTAATATTTATGGTAATCTTAAATTATAATGTCGTGGCTGTTGCGGATTTTTTGGGGTGGGTCATTGACAGATAGCCGGCGATGGCGGCGCCGGTGCCGAGGATAAACGTAATAATATATATCAATACTCCCAATCCGGGGATTTGAAAGACAATACTTAGTATAATCAGGCCAAGCAGTAACTCCCAGCCGAGCGCGACCTTCTTGCCACGCGCGACCAGTCCTATCAACAGACGTCCGATAAATATCGAGACATAGATCTTGCCGATGTAAAAGAGCACCATCCCAACGGTAAAAAGCAATATCGAAAGCGGAATACCGATAATCAGCACGAGTAAAATCAACGAGCCGCCGATAAATATCACCCAGGCCAGAAATCCTATTGCGAGTGTGTGCCAGAATCGTGTTTGGAGCTGGATCGCCGATTCGTTGGTATGTCGTTTAAAAAGAATCACCAAGGCCAGCCCGGTGATAAAGGCCATCAGGAATAAAACAAATCTGAAAACGGCACCAAATGCGGACGAACCTTCGTCCTCTTCGTCGGTGTCTTTCTCCTTTGGCGGTTCCCAATCGGTCTCACCCTCGATGATAACATCATCATCGATATAAGGCTCATCAACCGAGGTGCAAATAAAATCACCTTTGATCGTGGTCGGGGCAATTATTGATATCTCGCCCCCTTTGGCTATCAGATCACCTTCGATTATTCCCGAAACCGAGACAACATCGCCGTTCAATTCGGCATCACCATGCACGATACCATCAAAATTAATTCGTTCGGCCCCACAGGTGATATCCCGGAAAATCTCAGTATTGCGGCCGATATCGACTCGTTGCCCGAAGGCCAGAACATTACGATGAACCAAAGCATCAACATCAATCTGATAACCAAACAGCCGAGCACTATTGCCGACATCACCGCCAAGAACGACATTGTAAGCGAACAGGTTAACGCTTTCGGTAATATCACCATTGGTTTCGACATCGTAGCCAAAAGCGAAAACATCACCCTCGACATACCCGTAAACCTCGGCATTATTACCGAACAAGTATATATCATCAAAAACCGAGTCGGCGCGCGAGATAATCATACCGTCGCGGGCCATAAATTCGGATGCGGATATTATAAATGGTGTAATTATCAGTAATATAAAAGTAAGAAGCGATATTTTGAAATTCGATTTAGTCATATCCGCCAATCGTTTGCTATACCTCTATATTACGTCGATGCCACGCTTTAGTTGCTTTAATCGGCGCAAAGAAAATCCTTGCCGCCCGATTTTTAGACATATATTATGTGATGGTTAAAGAAATTAGGCAACAAAAAAGATTATGAATATTCTTTCGCTGTTTCTCATCGCGCTAATTCTGTTTATTCTGGCTTACCGATTTTATGCCCGTTATCTGGCCAAACAAATGGGGGAGAATCCGAATCGCCCGACACCGGCGGTGGAAAAAAACGATGGGGTCGATTATGTGCCGACCCGGACGCCGGTACTGTTTGCACATCATTACGCGACAATCGCCGGGGCAGGACCGATAATCGGGCCGACGCTTGGAATATTGTATGGGGTCGGTCCGGCCTGGTTATGGATAGTAATCGGCGGGATATTTTTCGGGGCGGTGCATGATTATGCGGCGCTTTTTTCCTCGATTCGCGAAAAAGGGAGTTCGATGGCCGAGATTGCCCGTAAGGCGCTGGGTGATACCGGCTTTTTGATGTTTATAGTTTTTACGGCGATTATGCTGATTCTGGTAACATCGGCTTTTTTGTCGCTGACCGCTATCGCGCTGACCTCGACCTGGCCGGTGGAAAAACTCGGATTGGATACAAGCCAGACATTACTGCATACAAAAATAGTCGATGGTCAGGAAGTGGGTATTATTGGCGGGATAGCTTCGACTTCGGTAATTATTATTACACTGATAGCGCCGCTTCTCGGTTATTTGATTTTTAAGAAATCTCTAAATACGGTGCTGTCGTTTGTTATGGCGGCGGCCGTTTGTTTTTTTTCGATTTATGTCGGATTTATGTTTCCGCTCTCAATTCCGGGGAAAACATGGATGATAATCCTGTCGTTTTACGTTTTGATTGCGGCCGGTTTACCGGTCTGGGTGATTTTACAGCCGCGTGATTTTGTGAATGTGCAGATTTTGTACGGCGGACTGACGGTGATGATGGTATCGGTGGTTGTCGGCGGTATTAACGGTATGACGACCAACCTGCCGATGTTTAATCTGGCGGCGGGAAGTCAACATATGGGACCGGTCTGGCCGATGCTGTTTATTATTATCGCCTGCGGGGCGATATCCGGTTTTCATGCGCTGGTTGCAGGCGGGACATCATCAAAACAGCTATCGAAAGAGGTACATGCCAAAACAGTCGGTTATGGCGGGATGATATTGGAATCGATTCTGGCGATTCTGGTTATATTGGCGATTGCATCATCACTTACAAGCGCCGATTATCTGCGAATAGCCTGGCCGGCGGAAGGATCCGGTAATCCAATTTTAGCGTTTGCACTATCGGTGGGGCATCTGGCGCATAGTACATTCGGTATATCGGTGGCGCTTGGTTCGATTATCGGCATTTTGATGGTTGAGGGATTTGTGGTGACCACGCTTGATTCGGCGGTCCGGTTGAATCGATATGTATTCGAGGAACTCTGGCGGCGGATTTTTAATCCGGTGCCGGTTTTGTTTACGAAATTCTGGTTTAATTCCGGATTGGCGGTACTGTTTATGTTTGGGCTGGCAGTCAGCAATGGATATAAACTGATCTGGCCGGTGTTTGGAGCGAGTAACCAGCTTCTGGCGGCTTTGACCTTGATTGCGGTGACTGTCTGGTTGAATCTGGCCGGTAAAAAAAGCTGGTTTACATTTTTCCCGGCGGTGGTGATGGTGGTCACAACTATTGCGGCATTGGTATATTATTTATTTACTCAATATATTCCCAAAATGAATATCGCCTTGATAATAACCGATCTTATTTTGCTGGCGCTCTCTCTGGGTGTCATCATTCTGGCGATTAAAAAGACGTTTGTATCATCAAAAACCAAAAACCACTCCCTGTATCCCCATAATCTGTTAAACGACAATAAATAAACCCCTGTTTCTGCCGATAAAATAGCGTGAGTGCTGTTTTTGAACAGTATTTAAAAAATATGAAGATTTTTCAGGACAAGGGCAAGACAATACTGCCCAGGGTTGACTCTATGCTGTTGCTTTCGCGATTGCTTATATTGCTGGGAGCGCTGTGGGTCGTTTTTTTCGCCGAAATGGGGCGGGGCGAATTTATTCTGTATTCTATTTTGACCCTTACCTATTTTATCGCGTTAGTGTTTTTCGGGATTCTAAGCCACAGAGGTAAGTACGATTTAAAACATCCATATCTGGTCATTATTCTATTCGAATTCTTTTTTATTGCTTATTTAATAAAAATGTCCGGCGGCTATAATTCGGAATTATATCTTCTTTACTATATAACGACCGGTTTTGCGGCTTATTTGATGACTTTCCCGGCAACGTTGATATTAACCGGATTGTGCACGGCGGCCTATCTTCTGGTCGGTTTCGATTCCTTTGAAACAACCAACCTTGTGAGTCTTTCGGTTCGTTTGGCGTTGATGTGGTTTTTATCTATGGCGATTTCATTTGTGTCGCAGTATATTCGTAAATCGGAGCGTCGTTTTTTAAAACTTTTCGATACCCTGAATCAAAGGACGTCGGAGCTTGAAAAATCACAGGCGCATCTCGAAATGATTTACGAGCATTCGCGAATTCTTGGCGCGATATTGAATGTTGATGAGGTGGTTGAAGGGGTAATGAAGATATTGGGTAAAGTGCTTGCATATCCAGCCAGCAGTATGATTCTTAGGGGGCCGGGAGGCAATTTTATATATCGAGGACGCAATATCGCCGGGCAGATGAATTTTCATTTGAAAGCTGTTGATAATAATAAATCCGATTTAATACGCCATGTGGGAGAGCAGGCAACTTCGGCGATTGTCAGGGATATCTCGGGCCGTAATGATTATCAGCCGCTGCGTAGTAATACGCGCTCGGTTATGCTTATTCCGATGGTGACCCAGGGGAAAGCAGCCGGTATTCTGGCGGCCGAATCGCCCAAGACAAATGCTTTTTCGGAGAAAGATCAACGTATGCTATCGGTGGTGGCGCGGTCGGCGGCGGTGGCAATGGATAACGCGACGTTACATCGGAAGATGGAAGATTTAACAATTACCGATGAATTAACCGGGATTTATAATTACCGTTATTTCTCATTGAAGTTAAAAGAAGAACTTCGCCGTGCCGATCGATATAATTTGCCTTTATCATTAATCATGCTTGATATTGACTGGTTTAAAACGTTTAATGATACTTACGGACATGAAGTCGGTAATATTGTCCTGAAGGGTATCACCGGGGTGGTGAAGGAATGTATTCGTGATGTTGATATTTTTGCACGTTACGGCGGCGAGGAATTCGTTATTATCCTGCCGCAGACACCGCGCGAGGAAGTAACCAAGATTGGCGAGCGAATACGTAAACAAATAGAAAAAGCATCATTCGGCGGTGAGGCCGGTATCGGGGATTTGAAAGTAACGGTTTCGGTCGGAATCAGCTCGTTCCCGGAGAACGGCCGCCCCAACGAAGAGTTATTGTCGTTAGTCGATCAGGCATTGTATCGGGCCAAAGGCAGCGGTAAAAATATGGTGTGTGTGATATAATATGATTAACCGTATCGGACAGTTGTTAGTGGTTGGTTTCGAAGGTGCCGACCCGTCGGAAGAATTTCTGGAGTTTATCGCTTCAGAAAATATCGGCGGTGTCATTCTGTTCGAGGAAAACTGCACTCCACATACGCGTGCCGAAGAGAGTATCAGAAAAATAATCGCCGCTTCGGAAGAGGTTCCGTTTATAGCGGTGGATCAGGAGGGCGGACGAGTCTGTCGTTTTCGGGGTGCTCCGGCCGAGTACGGTTCGGCTGAGGAGTATGGACGTCAAAATAATATCGAATTATTTAGAGAGCAGTTTCACCGGGCCGCTATTTATCTTAAATCGGTGGGAGTCAATCTCCTGCTGGGACCGATAGCCGATCTGGGTTTGAATGAAAAGAATAAATGTTTGAAAGGTCGTACCTTCGGACGTAATCCCGCAAAAGTAATTCCGTTTATCGAGCAGGCAGTCAGGTTGACCAATAATACCGGGCTGTTGTCGTGTCTTAAACATTTCCCCGGACTGGGTGCGGCGATCGAGGACCCGCATCTTGAAGTAGCAAGGTGCGAGACCGACCTGGGAATATTTTTGAATCGCGAAGCGCTTACTTTTAAAGCGGGGATCGATGCCGGGACCGATATGGTCATGACCACACACATGATGATGCCGAATATCGATAAGTTTATTACGACGGAGTCGGAGATGATGCTGCATCTGCTGCTTCGTGATAAACTAGATTTCGATGGTGTCGTGATTACCGATGATTTGCTGATGAAGGGAATCGATTCCCTGGGTGATTACGGCGAGCGGGCAATGAAGGCATTCAAAGCGGGGCATGATATACTTCTTTTCGGACAAAACTTCGAGGCATCAAAACAGGCGGTAGCGCGTATTAAAGATGCCTTTGAAAAAGGTGAATTTGATGAGGTGCGTTTGCAAGTGTCTTTAAACAGAATCTCCGGAATAAAATCCAAATTGGCTGTGTCGGCCTATTAGAAGCATGACGCTTAAAAAAATAATACAAAAGAAAAACCTGACCATAATCGGGTTGAATTCCGGAACCTCCGCCGATGGTCTTGATATGGCGGTGGTGCGATACAAAAAAGACGCCAAAAGACCGGCTATAAAATTTATCGAGGGTAAAACCGTTTCGTATCCTAAAAGCCTGCAGATTCGGATAAATAATGCTTTAAGCCGAAAAGATACTCCAATAGAGAATATTATAGAACTTGATCGTCAGCTTGGTCGGTTTTACGGTGAGCAGGCGGCGAAGTATTGTACTTATTTAAAAAATAAAAATATCAAACCGGATTTGATGGCATCCCACGGTCAGACTATCCTGCATCTACCCGGAAAAATCAAAATCGGAAAAAAATTAGAAAGCGGAACGCTTCAACTGGGGCATCCCGAATCAATTGCCGAGAAAACCGGTCTGGTGACCGTAGCCGATTTTCGGCAGGCCGATATCGCATCGGGTGGGGAAGGGGCGCCGATTACCTCTCTGGCGATGTACTATTTTCTGGGTGATAGAAAAAAAAACAGGCTGATTATAAATATCGGTGGTATCGCCAATTATTTTCTGTTTCCGAAAAAGAACCCGCTGAATAATATGACCGCTCGCGATTGTGGTCCGGGCAACAGCCTGATGGATATCCTGACACAAAAATATTTCGGAAAGAAGTACGATCGTGGCGGCAGATTGGCATCGAAGGGAAAAATTTCAATGAGGATGCTTTCGGTATTATTGGCCGATAATTTTCTCAAAGGGAAATACGGTCCCTCGACCGGGCGCGAACGATTCGGTTTAAAATTTGTCGATAAAATAGTCAAAGCGGGTAAAAAGTTAAGATTAAATAAGTATGATATTCTGGCGACCGTAACCGAACTTACCGCGGTTGCGATAAGTGAGGTCGTCGGTTTTGAATTGGACAAGTACGATATTAAAGATGTGTATCTTCTGGGCGGCGGCGCCCGGAATAAATTTTTGGTCAAGAGGCTAAAAGTCAATTTGCCCGATGTGAAATTATTTTCTGTTGACAGATTGAAGCATAATCCGGATTATCTGGAGGCGGCTTGTTATGCCGTAATGGGTGGTTTGACGATAGATACAAAACCGGCCGGTGTTCCGCATATTACCGGAGCCGCCGGGATGACCATAACCGGTCGCATAGTACAACCTATGGGAGAATAAATCGGTATGGCGAAAAAAATGAGTCTGTTTTCCGGTAGTCAAATACGATGGCTGCTTCGTCCGTTATCAGCGATATTGTTGATACTGATCGTGTGGGGATGCGGCGCGGTGCCGGAATTGAAAGAAGGTTCCGAGGGTGCCTTTGTAAGACTACCGTTTGTACGTATCCTTATCGAAAACAACAGCAAGTCGATTACGATTACAAGCGGGGCTCAATTTTCCCTGGAGTGTACCAAACACGATAAAAGCATGGTTTATCAAACCTCCCAGCCGATTACGTTTCGTCAGAGCGGCGGTTCGATTTCGGTTCGGACGAGCCGTAACCTGCTCGGCGATGGATTCAGCGATGTTATCGTTATCCCGAGAAGCAATAAAGGTTTTTTGAGTTATCAGGGTAAACGGTACCGGGGAATGCTAAAAGTTGTCCCTTACGGCACTAACCTGAGACTTGTAAATGTGGTGCACATGGATGATTATCTGAAGGGGGTTGTCCCGCCGGAGATAGGTTTTGTGGGTGAGAAAGAATTCGAGGCGATTAAGGCTCAGGCGGTGGCGGCGCGGACATATTCGATGAGTCATTTATCGCAGTATCCGGGTGAACCGTTTGACATGAAATCGGATATATCCGATCAGGTGTACCATGGAATAGAGGTTGAAAAACCGATAGTCTCGCAGGCGGTCGATGAAACCTCCGGTTACGTGATTAAATATCATGGTGAATTTATCAATGCGTATTATCATTCGACCTGCGGCGGCTATACCGATGATATCGATGCGGTCTGGGACAAAGCGCCCGAACCGTATCTTCGGGCGGTGAATGACAGCGCCTATTGCTCGTGGTCGAAATACTACAACTGGAAAGAATCGTACACCGCCGGTCAGCTAAAAATTATGATAGAGCAATTTTTATCCTCCGAACGGGGACGAGTGGTTGATATCGGTGATATACTCGATATGGAGGTGCGATCGCATACGGCGGGCGGAAGAATCGCCGAGCTGGTCGTTACGACCAGTCGCGGTAATTATTCATTCAAAGGTGATCGTATCCGCTGGGTTGTCAAGCGGTCGTCCAATCCGGAGATGATTCTTGAATCGGCGCGATTCAAAATTAACGCGACGCATAGTAATTCGGGGAAACTTGTCCGGGTTGATCTGAACGGCGGCGGTTATGGTCATGGTGTCGGGATGTGCCAGTGTGGCGCGCTTGGTATGGCGCGAGACGGTTGGAAGTACAAGGATATTCTAACGTTCTATTATAAGGGTGTCGAGATAGTAAAGTTGTACTAGACGACTGTTGAAAATCCCGTCTCTATTGTGGCGCATATACTTGTGCGTCAGTTCACACGTCCCATAAATGGAACGCAGGAACTGACGCAACTTATCGGGGTAACTATATAGGTTTTTCAGCACTCCCCGAGGGTCGCCTCTACAACTTATTTGCTATTCATTCGCTTAACAATTATCTTCTATAGATGATTTCTATATCTACAAACAAAAAAGCGGCGATACTTAATTCGCGTCAGAATTTAAGGCCGCTGGGCAGCGATGCCTGGATACTGACCAGCGATCGGGCGATGAAGGATGCTGTCGAGAAAGGTTGTACTATCCTGACTTCGGCGGGTATGAACAGTTGGGAGATGGTTCTGTATTTTGGTTCGGTTTATAAAGCGCCGATGGTTATTTATATGCCGATTGAAGATGGCGGCGATACAGAAAACATAAAACAAAATATCTGTTTACAGTTTCATTTACAAAAGGATTTAATAGATTGGCGGTTTATCAAGATTAATTCATATAAAAAAGATAAACATCTGTTTCAACAAAAGCGTGATGAGTCAATTATAAAAGAGGCCGATATTTTGTATCCGGTGTCGGTACGCTGTGATGGTAATATGAAGCGACTGCTTGGTTCGAAGTTGAATAAAAATGCCGAAATTATTGATACATTTAAAATCGGGTATCAGGAAAAGAATCGGTCGTATAAAATCGAAATCGATACAACTCGGCTAAATCATAAAATAAACCACCTGCTTAATGAATATATAATCCACTGGACACGGGCATCGAATAAAACATGGCCGCGTGAGACGAAATATGAATATTATAATGATATAGTTCAATCACACTCTGTTTATCCAAGGGATGGCCTGGCCACACTAAAGAGAATAGTTGGTAGTAAAAAACTGATAGCTTCATCGCGGCATTACCGTAAGGATACGGCCGCAGTCGCGTTTTCATCGCTGCCGCCGAGTGAGGCCGGGAAATTAATGCGATGGCGGGCGCGGTATCGGGAGATGAGTTTCGAGCCGTACGGCGTTGCTGTTGAAAAAGATTTTGCCGAGATTATCGGTATCCGGAAGGTGATTTACGGACAGGCGGGTGAGTACAAGAATCTAGGTGAGGTCGATAAGCCGTATTTTCAGAGTATCGGCAAACGTGGTGACTGGATGCCTGAGAAGGAGTATAGATATATCGGTGATTTACAATTGGATCGGATACCGGAAGATAAATTGATAGTTATTGTTCGTTTGCCGGATGAGATTGGTGCGGTACAGAAAATATTCGACAACCGGGTCGTTAGTTTTTTTGATAATGTTTAAAAAAGACGGGTTGTTATTTATCGACTTCGCTTAGCAGATCGAGATAACGTTTGCCCCATTTGGTGGTCGAGTGGTGTTCCCTTACGTAGGCGTGATATTTCCGTCCCAGCTCAATACCATCGATTTCCCGATTATATAATCTCTTAATAAGATCTGCCAGTTTATCGGGATTGTGGGCCGGGAACGAAAGCAAGCCGCCCGCCTGGTCAAGGAAACGCGTCGCCTCTTTGGCGGCGGAACCGAATGCGATAGGTTTTCCGGCCGCCATGTACTCGTACATTTTAACCGGGAGAACCGATTGTGCGAAGGGGACATCCTTCAGGCAGTCAACCAGTAAGTCACCGGCATGAAGGAAGTACGGAATCTGTTGAAGCGGTTGTAAGCCGACAAATGAAATATTGGTCAGGTTGTATTGTTTGACTAATGCTTCGTAAGTATCTTTTTTCTGTCCATCGCCTACAAAAACAAAATGATACTGTTTGTTATCAGCCAGAAGTCGCGCTGATTCGATAATCGGTTCAAGCGTGCGTACCGCACCCATCGTTCCGCAGAACAAAATAAGATACTTATCTTCCCAGCCGTATTTTTTTCGAATACCATTGGAGTGACTGTCGATAAAATCGGAACCGACGCCCGATTTGATGGTGCACAGACGATTGTCGGGAATACCTTTGTCGCGCATCCAGTCTGTTAAACCTTCGGTAACCGAAACAACTTTCCAGGCTCGTTTATACAGAAAATCCATAACTCTTCGAATCATCCTGGTGAACAGCGATTTTTTCAAGCTGCCGTACTGTTCACCCATCTCCGGTTGCAGATCGCGGATTTCCAGTACGAATTTACTGCGGCGAATTTTACTTAAGATATAACCAATCACAGCTGATGTAACCGGGGGAGAGGAGGCGAGGATGACGTCGAATTTACCTTTTATTCTGAAGCTGTTTATAAGGGTGGTACAGAGAAACGTCAGAAAACCAAGCATCCTTTTTTTCGGCTGGGTATTCGAAGCCGGGAGAACATACGAACGGTGGATATCGAGACCATTACGGACTTCACGATGATAAAATTTTCCCCGATATTCTTCCGGGACAATACCGTCCGGATAGTTAGGCATAGCGGTAAGGATAGTTACATCATGGCCGTTTTCCTTAAAGAATTCGGCAAACTGATATAACCTTCTTACCGCACCCCTCTCGGGCGGAAAATGCTGCGTAACAAATAATATTCTCATAGCCCTAATATTTAGACGGCCAATCTACAAAAGCGACTCAGAAAAATCAACATAAAAAAACCAAAAAAACGGTTATCTTTCATTGAATTACAGGCTGGACTCTTATTGATTAAGCCGGAAAATTTCATAATATTAATATTGGTTTGCACATGATTGTGATTATTTAAAAAGGGCCAAAAATCACGGCCTTTCATTCTACGTTATCGGTCGGCAACGTAATTCCTTGTTACCAATATGTTATTCCCCTCAAATATCCTAATCCTTATACCATTAATAACGGTCAACGATACGCATAACCTTTTAAAAAATCAAGTCCTCAATGATATATTTATTTGAAAAAAATCAACTCAACCCGGCGGTTTTTTTGCCGTCCTTCGAGGGTGGAATTGGAGGCGATGAAGTTCATTTCGCCCTTTCCGACTGCGGTCAGGCGGTTTTTATCAATTCCGAGATTTATCAGATATTCCCGCACGCGCCGGGCTCTTTTTTCGGATAATGCTCGATTAGCTTCGGAAGTGCCTATATTGTCCGTATATCCGATAATTTCGACTTTGACGCCGACCGCTTTTTTAAGAATCGGATATAATTTGTCCAGTATCCCCTTTGTCTTACGATCTATTTCGAATGAACCGGAATGGTATTTTATATGCAGAATCATCGGTTTTTCTAGTATCGACAGATCGATACAGCCGGATAAGTCAACGGCCAGTCCGGAATTGGAATCGGGGCAATCGTCGAGTCCGTCGGGGACACCGTCATTGTCGCCATCAAGCGGACAGCCCGCATTATCAACCATAGCGCCGATCGGATTATCCGGGCAATCATCAAGATAATCAGCGAATCCATCGCGGTCGCTGTCGATCGGACAGCCGCGAATATCAACCTTGCCTTTGGCATCGGAGGGTGTATTAGGGCATTCATCGTCGATATCGGGAATACCATCATTATCGCTGTCGTTTTCTTTTAGCGATGTCAGGACTTGATTATCGATTTTTTCGGGTATCTCTTTTCGTGCGACAATCGGCGGCGGGAGAACAAATTTTTCATCGGTCCATTTAGACGCCCATTCTTTTTTATACAGGAAATAACTTAAAAAAATACCGGCCTTAAGGTTCCATTGACTTCGCTCGCTCTCGACATCGGATGCGAACTCGAGACCAATACCGGTCAGGTAGTTGGCACTGACAGTCATACCCATCTTGACATGTTTTTCGAATTGAAATTCCATCCCGCCGGTCACGGTGAGAAATATTTCGGAAGCGGCAAAATCGACGGTGTTGCCGTGCACGCCCTCGACTTTAAAAACGGTATCGGAAATCGGATCGACCATTTTCCATATCGACAATCCTCCGCCCGCTCCGGCCATAAATGAAAACGGTTTGGTGTAGGGATTAAAACGGCGACCGATGACCATTGTCAGATCGTAACCCTTCCAGGTGCGGGTACGATAGTTGGCATCGGAGCCGAATTTGAAATTGGAGCTGGTCGAGGCATCATCGTGGATGTTAAAAAGCGAGAGAGATAGTTCGAGACGGTATTGTCCTTTCACGTACGTTTCAAAACGGGCGCCGAAATTCGGTTCAACCGTAAAGCGCGGTTCCGGGCCACGGCAGAGAGTGGTATAGCCAAAGGTTCCGCCGAAAGAGAAGGTTTGAATGCCATCGGCATAGGCCGATGATATTATCATCAGCGAGACAAATATTAAAATAATCGTTCTCATCGGTTTCATTTTACAATCGTTATAGGTGTAAATGCAATAAAAAAAGAAAGAGGGGAAGCGGTTATTGGTATTTCGTCAGATTATTGAAAATTAACGATTGTTAAAATGGTTGTCATCTCTACCCCCCCATCAGTAGTCGATGACTCGTTGAGCGCACGGCTCTGACCTACTATTACCCGCCCCCTTTTAATATCTGCAATGGCTAATACCCGAAAATCTCTTCGAGGGTGAGGTATTTGACTTTACCGTATTGCTCCAGTACTTTTTTGTCGAGCTTTTTGCGGTCACCCAGAACAAGAATAGAGTATGGTTTGTCTTTGATATATTTATCGTGAAATGCCTTAACATCGGTCATGGTGAAATCGGGAACTGCTTCATAAATATCTTTCCGCAGATCGTGGTCATTGCCCATCTTTTTGGCGCTCTCATAATTAAACAGGACCGATGATTTGGTAATCCGCTCGGTTTGAATCTGTTTAATTATGGCATCCCTGGAGGCTTCGAGAAGCACCTCCGATTCGGGCATATTTTCAAGCAGATCAAACATCCCGGTTAATGCTTCCTGCAGTTTATCGGCCTGGGTTCCGATATATGAACGAATATAATGCGCCTCGTCTTTTTTATCCGGAGTCGAATAACTGGCCCAGGTTGAGTAAGCCAGCGCTTTGGCTTCGCGTAATGTCTGGAACACGATCGAACACATACTGCCGCCGTAATACTCATTAAACAATCTGCGGATAGCGACATTATTCGGGTTGTACGGTTTATCTTTGGAAAGCATCAAAATTTCGGCCTGTTTCATGTCATAATCGACTACAAACACGCGGTTTTTATCGGTCGGCAGTTGTCTGTAAACAACCGGGGCCGGGATAGACTCCAATTCATCGGGAGCATTATGATATTTATTCAATGAGGCGGTCAGACTACTTTTGTCGGCCGGGCCGTAGTACAATATGCGATGCTCATAGCCGTTGATACTTTTGGCGATGTTTATCAGTTCTTCCGGTGTCAATGCACGAAGTTCATCCTCGGAGAGAATATTAGTAAAAGGTGACTTCGGTCCGTAGGTGATATAGTTCTGCATTGCGCCGCGAAGAATACGACGTTTTGATTTTTTATTATCTTCACGCCTTTTCAAAATATCTTTGACAAGATTATCAAGCGCTTCCGGATTGGGTTGGGCATCGGCGAGAAGCTCTTCCAGAAGCGGTAATCCCTTTTCGCAGTTTTCAGCCAGACCGGAAAGTGAAACCCAAATTTGGTCATCGCTGCTTGAGACCGAGAACGAACACCCGACCTTGTAGAACTCCTCTTTAAGCTGTTCCGGCGTATAATTGGAAGTTCCCAGATAGCGCAGGTAATTCAAGGCAACACCGAGTCGTTTATCGTTGTCGGTTCCCATATCGAGAAGGTAGTACAACCGGAACAGATCGTTTTCGACATTGGCTTTGTAAAGAACCGGAATATCCTGTTTGATATTGAATTTATCAATATCCCTGTCGTAATCCAAAAAGACCGGTGAAATCTTCTGAATCTGTTTTTCAAGAATGGCGGATGCAAACTGCGACTGGACATCACGGTTCAACTCAACCGGTGTAATCTCCGGTTTGACAATTTTTTTGACATTTTTATCTTCGCCGACTCTTTTATAAACCACGACATAATTGTCGCCGTATTTTTTATTGGCAAAATCGACAACATCCTGTTTGGTGATTTTGGACAGCCGGTTGATTGTATTTACATGATGTTCCCAATCTACATCTTTTACGAAAGCTTCAACAAAGGCATCGGAACGATACCAGTTACTTTCGTAATGTTTTATCTGCCGTAATTTTAAATCGTTGATAACCGCCGGTATCAGCCATTCGGGGAATTCACCCTTCTTTAATGCTTCAACCTGGGCGATAATCAAATTCTTAACCTCTTCGAGTGTCTGCCCCTCTTTGGGACGACCCTCAAAAACATGCAGGGAATAATCTTTCAATAACTCCGGGTACGAACCGGCCCCGAGAACTTTTTGCTTTTGGTTGAGGTTGATATCAATCAGTCCGGCGTATCGGTTGTTGAAAATCAAGTCAATTAACTGCAGCATGTCGGCATCTTTTGAATTGGCACCGTCAAATCGAAAACCGAGTTTTACATTTTCCGCTTCCGGTCCGAGGACCTCAATAACGCGCGGTTTTTCGATCGGGTCCTCTACCGGCGGATTATAAACCGGGACTTCTTTGGCGGGAAGTTGGCCGAACGTTTTATCGACCATTTCGATAACTTCGTCGGGATCAAAATCGCCGGAGAGACAGACCGCCATATTGTTAGGGACATAATAAGTTTTGCGATGATCGATTACTTTTTGGAGCGACGGATTTTTCAGGTGATCGACTTCTCCGAGTGTAGTCTGGGTTCCATATTGATGTTTCTGAAAAAGTCCGGCATAAAGAGCATCCTCGACCTTATCCCAATCATCATCGAGGCTCATATTTTTTTCTTCATAGACAACTTCAAGCTCGGTATGAAAAAGTCGCATAACCGGGTCTTTGAATCGTTCCGCCTCTATTTCGAGCCAGTTTTCTATCTGATTGGAGGGGATATTATTAATATAAACAGTTTGCTCCACCCATGTGTAAGCATTGGTGCCTTTGGCGCCGATTGAGCCGAGCATTTTGTCATATTCGTTGGGAATTGAATGTTTAGCGGCGACACCGGAGATACTGTCGATTTGATGATACAATTTTTTACGTTCGCCCGGATCGGTGGTATTAAAACGCTGTTCATAAAGCGCAATAATTTTGTCTAATTCGAGTCGCTCTTTTTCATAATCGAGACTCCCGAACTCATCGCTACCCTTAAAAAACATATGTTCCAGATAATGCGCCAGACCGGTGGCATCGGATGGATCGTTTTTATGTCCGACCTTAACCGGGATAGCGGTCTGGATACGGGGATCATTTTTATAGACGGTCAGATAAACAGTCAAACCGTTATCAAGTTGATAGATACGGGCATCAAGCGGATCGCCCGGAACTGTTTTATATTTATACTTTCCTCCATTGGAACAACCGTTTACAAGTAGTAATGTTGCAACAACAAAGACAATTATCGGACCTAAGAGAAAATGTCGTTTGGCAGCTAACATTTTGTATCTCCTTTAAAAGTGATTTTATTGAATTAGTAAAAAATTCTCAAAACCTGCTAATTTCAACCGGTGGGGTTTTCCGGCATTATCTTTTTTAAAAGGTGCTAAATATTTATTCGATTGTCAATAGTGCGGTGTTTGAATTGTCTATTTGGCGAGTCAAATATGGCTTCGACATCGGCCGTATAATTTATCCGTAACGAAATTGACAGTAGGTCTAAATATGGCTATATATTATTTAACCGATTATATATAAGTCATAGTCGAAGGAAGCGATCTTGGAATTTAAGACTCTCCATAAATGGGTAAATAATATTGATGATGCGGTAGAGCTTCAGCAGGATCTAAGTGTTAAAGTAATATTCGAAAGTGTTATGCAGGAGCCGGAAACAATATGTGCGGTCGATACCGCCTTTGATGCTGACAGCAATTATCTTTTTGCCTCGGCGGTGACTTTTAGTTATCCCGATTTGAAGGAAGTCGAAGCGGCACAATCGAAGCAAAAAACTGATTTTCCGTATATTCCCGGTTTGCTCGCCTTTCGTGAAGGACCGGCGATATTAGATTCTTTATCGGGATTAAAGATAATTCCGGAGTTTATTCTATATCGCGGGCATGGTATAGCACATCCGAGATATTTCGGTCTGGCGTCACATCTCGGAATCTGGACCGGTATCCCCTCGGCCGGTTGTGCGCTGGAGAATCTGGCCGGGGATTATGTTGAACCGCCGCGCGAAAAAGGTAAATGGAAACCGTTGTTTGTTGACGGTAACGAAGTCGGCTCGGTTTACCGCAGTCGCAGCAATGTTAAACCGATTTTTATTTCTCCGGGGCATTTGTGTGATACGACCGATGCTACCAATATTGTCGCCGTATGTTTGACCTCGTATCGAACACCGGAACCGCTGCGTCGCGCGCATCTGTATGCAAAAAAACAGCGTGACCGATTTACAGGTAAAGAACGAGGATAAAGATATAGGCGAAACTACAGTTCTATTTGTAAAAGGATTGAGGGATAGATGATAAGCAAAGAAGATATATTAAAACGCGCCGCGAAATTGCTGCCGCAACAGATAAAACTACGGAGACTGTTGCATCAAAATCCGGAAACAGCCTTCGAGGAATTTCAGACGACGGCCCTACTGAAAAGTCATTTTAAAAAGCACAAAATAAAAACCAAATCGCTGAAAATGAAAACCGGTCTTCTGGGGATTATCAATGAGAGTAAAAAACCGGCGGTGGCGATACGAAGTGATATTGATGCGCTTCCGGTAACCGAACAAACCGGATTATCATATAAGTCGAAACGGGACGGTTTCATGCATGCCTGCGGACATGATGTTCACACGGCAGTGGTATCGGGCGCGGCGGTGCTTCTGAAAGATGTAAAAAATGAATTACCGGGGTGCGTGAAATTTATTTTTCAGCCGGCCGAAGAGATGCCGCCGGGTGGGGCACAACCGATGATTAAAGAGGGCGTATTAAAAAAGCCGGATGTTATAAATATATTCGGGTTGCATGTCGATCCGACGGTTCCGGTTGGGAAGTTTACTTTAAGAGATGGTCCGACGATGGCCTCGGTTATCGATTTTGATATTACGATTTTTGGAGTCGGCGGTCATGCCGCCTTGCCGCATCGGTCGGTTGATGCTATCGCGGTGGCGACCGAGCTGGTCGGATCGATTCAAAAAATTGTCTCGCGCGAAACCAATCCTCAGAAACCGGTTGTGATTAGTTTTGGGCTGATCAGGGGCGGGACAGTACGTAATGTGATTGCCGATAAAGTGCTGTTGCAGGGAACAGCGCGGACATTGTTTCCGGAGAATATGAATTTGATTCGGCGTCTGTTAAAACGCACGGCTGATGGTATCTGTAAAGCGCGCGGAGCGAAGTATGAGTTAAATATTTTGTCCGGTTATCCGGTGCTGTCGAATCACAAAAAAGTCAACCGGATTCTGGCCGACTCGGCTGAAGAGCTTTTCGGGAAAAATGTGATATCAAATACTCCGCAGACGATGGGTGGCGAAGATTTCGCGTTTTATCTTCAGAAAGTACCGGGGGCGATGTTCCGGTTGGGAATTAAAAACGATAAAATCGGCGCCAATAAACCATGGCACTCTCCGAAGTTTATCGTCGATGAAAAAGCGATTTATTACGGGACGGCACTTTTGACTATGGCGGTATTAAGATATTTTGAAAGTACATAGAATGCAAAAAATATTTTGCACGATGCTGTTTGTGATATTGATACCGGTAGGCGTTACCGGCGACCTGTTTATAAACGATCTTGTTTTGAATTATTCCGATTTTTCCTATATAACCTCGATAGCAGTCGGTTATCATTATGTTTATTTTGGCACCACCAACGGAATTACCCGATACAATATTACGAAAAGCGAATGGGCCGAGCCGATGATGCTTGGCGACGAACCGGGCAGCGGGATTATCCATGAGATTAAGGCCTCATTCGATGATGAAAATGTCTGGGTGCGAACCGATCTGGGAGTGTTTGAATACAGCGAGGTGTTGGAATACTGGACACAGATAGACCAGATGCCGAATGTAGAAACACATGGTAAACATATTGCGGCGGATGATGTTTATTTTCCGCCGTGGGGTTATGATTATCTTCCGGGTGGAATACTGGTTGACGAACGGGATCGGCGGTTCCCTCTGACCGATATTGTTGATGACGGCTGGGGTAATCTCTGGATAGGTACCTGGGGTTTGGGGGCGGCGCGCTCCGATGAAGGCGGGCGTCGGATTGATTTGTTACCGTACGGACTACTTCAAAAAGATATACAATGTTTGTATCGTAACGGGGATGTTTTATGGATAAGCGGTGAGGCGGGCGATTCGTATCGAACCGGTCTGACAAAATTTAATACTGCCGATAACAGTTTTGATTATATCGAAAGTTTCGGCGGGTACATTTACTCCGCCGATGATGTTTATGGTATCAGCGGTAATGATGCCAATATATTCGTTGCCACCAATGATGGTATCTGGGTGGTTGATAAAAAGGAAAAGTTGATTAAAGATCAGTTTAATCGATCCTCCGGTCTTCCCGACAATCAAATTTTTACTATCCTCGCGATCGGTGATACATTGTTTGTCGGTACCGAATACGGTTTAAGCATCATAAATATTTACTCCGATTCGGTCAAGCGTATCTCACCGACCTTACTGTCATCGCTAACCGTTTTGTGTCTTAAACAGGCGGGTGAAAATTTATGGGTTGGGACCAATCGCGGGGCTTATCGTCTTAATCTCGAAACAGGTCATATCGATTACCTGACCGCCGGTGAAATTACTCAGACCGGATCTGTTTATGATATCGAGTACGACAATGGAAAAATCTGGCTGGTGACTGACTACGAGCTGGCATCGATTGACGTTAGTACCGCTGATATAAAGATTTTCCCCGAGGTAAACGGCTATGGGGGGGCGGGTGCGATCGCAGTACGCGATACCCTTATTGCGGCGGCGACTTTGCAGGGACTTTTATTAATAAGCCAGGGGAAAAACCGTTACTCGCAATTATATACAACCTCCGATGGTTTGCTTTCGGATAATATCAGAGATTTGATATTCGATGATAATTATCTCTGGCTGGGGACCGACTCCGGTCTGGTGCGGTTCTGGTATAAAAACCCATCGATGTAGAGATATCGACAAAATCTTTATATTAAAGAGTTATTTGGATTCGAAAGTGGCTCTTTCACTATATATAATCGTTTTAATAGGCGTGTTTTTGTATCAAAAGTAGAAAAGGGCTTTTATTTTTCGGGAAATCAATTATATTTAAAATGATACATCCCTTGACGGCGTATAACCGCCCAAAAAGGCAGTTTTACTAAGTATAGCTGACTGGTTATGTGTGGGAAAATTGTTTCATTTTTATAACAACACGGAGGCGATGGTGAAAATTTTGTTTAAGCTTACTGTTTTAATGCTGGTATTGTTTGGTACCTCTCTGGCGCAGGATGATTCGATTCCTTATGTCTATTCGGCATCTAGTGCGCCGATGGTAACCACCTATTTCAATTTCGATATTACCAGTTCACTTTTTTATGACTCAACCGCAGTTCATGAGGTTATTTATCGTGACTCCCCGGCGACATCATGGGACGGCGGGAGTATGGAGCTATATTATCAGGTCTGCTCGACATACACCTATTCCGGATCGATAACCTACGATCCTCCGTCGGATATACTGGAATGGTATTTTCGTTCGGAAAACGATACTGTGGTGGTCAGTCAGTCACCCAAAAACAGCTCCGATGATTTCCCTGTGCCTGAATATTTACTGGCCGATCTGGGCGCTGACTCGACCGGTGATACCGAAGGGGGAGGGGGTAATAATCTTGATATCAATCATCTGTATGGTTCTTATTCCGACACCAAACTGTATTTTCGGCTGGACAATAACGGCGGCGGATTTCCGACCAGCGGAGGACTGCTGACTTATTATATGTATGCGGTCGGGATATTAAATCCAAACCAGACCGACTCGACGGTTTATCTGTTAATATATGCCAGCAATCCGCTGTTTAGTACCGGGGTGTATGCTATGGATCTGGGTGACAGCAGTTTTAGCAGTATCGCTTCGGCTACATCCAGTATCTCGGGTAATTCATTGTCACTCTCATGCAACATTTCCGATCTTGTGGCGCAGTCGGGATGGCCGACCTGGCCGCCGGAATACGGATTTATCGGTGCCGCTCCGGTTACGGTGACCTCGGTAATCGCCGAGCTTACCTATAACGATTTCGGAAAAGCGGCGATATTTATGCCATTGTCGAACATGCTTGATTATGCTGCTGTGAACAACGCTCCCACACTCGATTTGCCGTCGGTTATTTGTGACGATACCGGGTATGTAACCGCCGAGGTTACATATACCGACGCCGATAATCATCTGGCGGTCGAGCGAAATTTGTATGTTGAATCAACACCATACGAGATGTTTGCCTGTGAGAAAGATTATGAAAATGGAGCATTGTTCGAAACCGAATTAACGGTCGGTGCAACCGGTTGGTATCATTATTATTTCCAGTTTTCCGATGGTGACCAGACGGTAAGTACGGTGGTCGATTCTTTCTATATCGATCTGGATACTTTTATATGCGGTGACGCCAATAGTGATGAGACGGTAAATATTTTTGATATTACATATATTATTAGTTATTTATATCGCGATGGTCCGCCGCCCGCAGTGTTGGCATCGGCTGATGTGAACAATGACGGGACCATCAATATTTTTGATATAACCTATTTAATAAGTTATCTGTACATGGATGGCCCCGCGCCCGATTGCCCGTAGGGTTGGATTGGTAATTTTCTTTTTACGTTATTGCGAGCCGAGACCAAGCGTAAGCGAGGAAACAGGCATGGCAATCTCCGCTCAATAAGCGACAGTCCGTAGGGGCAGACCCGCGTGGATTCGTCTCTACAATACTAATAAAAAAAGGCGGATTTGAAACCCGCAACCATGCGACATTATCTCAATAAAAATCAGTCATTGAATAAATCGTCGAAACGCTTTTTCTTTTCTTCTTTGGCTTCGATCGGATTGGCTTTTTTGCCGTGAGTATGAAATGCCTCGCGTACCTGAAAATAGTCGCAAAAATTCGATTTTTCTTTAATCGGAATCGGGCCATCGATAGACATCGATTCCCGACACTGGAAACGCTGGGTCGGATCAAAAAATTTGCATCCCCGGCAACAGCGTAAATCGGACATGCAGTGGGGACAGCTATCCGAACGCATAACTTTACCTTCGTGCCCGGTCCCGCGTCCGCAATTCCAGCATATTAAATCAGCCATGATGTAGCACTCCTCGCGAAGCCTGCAAATATTAGTTATAATATAGCAGACATAGAGCGAAAATCAATCCATTTATGGATTTATTGATTATTTACAATTTTGTCCGGGAATTTTTTCTCGATTTCGATGACATACAAAATCAATGTCAATACCTGATAGAGTTGCATGTTAGAAAGAGGTGTGACAAGGAATTTCGATAGTTTATCATAATCGAAATATTTTTGCGCCGCATTTGATAACCGGCACGATTTAAGAATTTGATCGGTAATCGATTTTTGTTTTTCATCGGGAGTGACATCCTCATGACGGGATATTATCGATTTTGACCATTTGTACAGCGACGGGCGCACCCGCAGAAATCGTTTTAGTTTTACCCTTGCATTAAACAACGATAGCTTTCTAACCGGGTTGATACCCATAATCCCGGCGAAAACCGGAACCTTCAATGTTTTGGAATCGAGTGCCCCAAGGAAATCGATAAAAAATGTGTAGTCGAGATATTTCAGCGGAGCGATACGAACAATAAATTCGAATAATTCTTTGCCCCAGAATGGTGAAACGACCCAGTTGAACAAACGATGCCGATTCTCACCGCCGTTATCGAATTTGTTGTACCGTTCGAAATTGAGATGTTTGACCTGTCCCTTAATGTTTTTCTCGGGGAAATCGGATATCTCGTCGCGAAGATTATCAAAGAAACTCTTTCTATCCAACCCAAGGATAGTGCAACTGTCGGTAGTGTTGATTTGGTTGGTAAAAAGTTCATTGTCAATCATATCGACCAGTTGTTTATATCCTTTCATGGGGCGGTAGCGGTGACGGAAAAACTCACCGCCGAGACCCATGAAATGGGTGTGCCGACCTTTGACCGATTTTTTTCGCTCCAGCTCGTCATACACTCCAACAAAAGCCAAGGCACAATTTACCTGACAGTCGGTTATGTATGTCAGGCGGCTCAGTTCATCTACAGTTTTTTCCGGGTATTTAGTATCAAAATTAACCAGACTTTTGTTGTATAATTGTGCCACTTTGGTGGCGATTTCGGCTTCGGCACCTTCAAGCAGGTGATCATTGCAGGCGAGAAAATCAACTCCGAGATTCATCAGTCCGGCAAAAACGGCACGTGAATCATGACCGCCGCTTAGGTCAGCAATAATGTTTAGTCTATTTGCTTTGGTTTTTTCGACCCGATTTTTAAGCGATTCTTTAAATAACTGTGCGCATCGCTCGGCGCAGTCGATTTTGCTCAAAGATGTATCTTCACCGTCAAAATCGGCCGGTATCAGTTGTTCCGGTTCGACTTTAATATTGTTGTTTGTTTCATATATATGAAGAAGCTGCGCTGGTTTCATCCACTTGATATTTTTGATGATAGTCTTATCGCCGAGTGTGTATTCGAATATCAAAAACTCGGCCATCCAGTTTTGATCGAATACAATCTCCGGCAGCCAGTGAAGAATATATTTTATTTCGCGCGAGAAAATAAATTTGTTGTTGAGAATCGTATAATAAGCCGGCATCCGCGCCCAGCGATCGTTAAAAATCAGCGCCTCACCGGTATCTTTCTGATACATCAGGATAACAAACTCGCCGTCGGACTGGTTGATAAAATCGATAACATTGTTTTTATAATCTTGCTTATCGGAACAATTGTCGGAGATTGTTTTCAGATGAATTTCTATTTCCTGATTTGTTCGATTATATATGGCTCCTTCGACAACTATCAAACAATCGGTGTTTTCGAAAACCTGACAGGGGTAACCATCATATTCAATAAACGAAATTTCCAGTTCCGGTCCGGAGAGAAGATTTTTAGCCGAGTAACCATCGAAATAAAGCGAATCATTGGTGCTGTCGATGATAGTCTGTTCGACCAGCGGTTTATTGCCGAGTATAAAATTCAGTCCGGGCATAATTTATTTCTTTACTGCCAAAAGTCTTTTATCAGCGAAAATCGTCAAAGAACGTTTTATTCGATTTATCTCCCTAAAAAATATTAACGGTCGGCAGACAATGTAAGGAATTTCTCTTTGAAGATAAAGGATGATAACCAGAAGCGCGGGGTATTTCGGGTATAAAATTAGAAAGCCCACTTTCCCCTCGTAAGTGGGCTTTCTGCCTCGAGAAAAGAAGATGACGACTTAGTAGATTTCGCATCAACTTTGCAGTTCCTCTGCATCCGTGCAATAGGCAACTACCAATAATTTTAATATATAAGTAGCAACCGGGATGCCAAGATACATGCGAGAGCGTAGGGGTGCCTGCATCTTATTGTGCGTCATGTGGATAGTGGCAAAGTCCTATTGTCTTGCTGTTGTCTTGTCGTTGCGATTCGTAATTTTATACGACACGACCGCTAATTTATGCCTTAATCCTGTGCATGTCATACGCTTAGAAGTCTCGGGCCAAAACTACTAAAATCGTATCCGATTACGAATTTGGATGTTGTGACAGGATTTGTCTTATCTAATAGAGCCAGAAGTTCGGATAAACGACTAATTGTTAAAATTTTTTTGGATAAGTTCGGTTTATTTTCATTATTTTCGAGTGCGGAGATTTCGGATCGATAATCCAAAGCGTCGTTTTTATTATGTGACCGGTTTCGCTGAATAAGAATCGGTAATATTCCCGATTGTTGAGAACCAAAAACATCGTCATCGGTGTCACCGACATAGACTACCTGATTCGGCTGCAATGATGTTTGGTGTAGCGTATGATGGAATATTTTTGTATCCGGTTTTTTAAATCCGATCTCACCGGAAATAGTTATTACTTCGAAAAAATCGTCAAGCCTATTTTCTTTCAGCAACGAATATATGTGCGGCGGGTGGTCGAAATTGGAAATCAAACCGAGCCTTTTGGATTGTTTAAGTTTATTTAGAGTCGTGTAGGCTTCAGGATCAACTGTTATATGCTTGTGCCAGGCCCGCACGGCGGATGTTACCGTTTCCTTAATTTCGGATATATTTAATTTAAGATTTGTTTCCAATCCGAGTCGCTTGATTCGTCGTTCGAAAACAGTTAATCCATCGTTTTCGACCTGCGGTTCCTCGCGTTCGAAGAAACCATCGCATATTTGGGCGAACTCCTCTTTAGTTTTCGACAATCCCTGTTTTTGAAATGAATTATAAACCGATTCAAACCAATCGGTCCACGCTGTTGACATATTACCGTAAATTAATAGTGTTCCGTACAGGTCAAAGAAGATTGCATTAATATTTTTGGATATAATCTGTTCGTTAAGCGATACCATTGATAAAATTTATACAAAATCATACGGTTGGCAAGTGCATAATTTAAATAAAAGGCAATGTAAATCAGGCGTTTGGTTTGACGGCGGTGATAACCGGATCGCTTTCGATAGGTGTTTCGGTATGAACCGCTTTTTCGACCAGCGGCCGGATTAAATTATCGACTTCGCTCATATTTGATGGTCTCTTTGTTTCCGGTATATCATCGAATAATTGACCGGCGGTATCGGCGCCGTTAGAGGTCGGAAGAATGGGATCAAAACCACTGTCTCTAAGCCATTTGTATATAGTTTTTCCCGATGGATGCGGTATTGAACATATTTTGGTTTCTATGATTTGCGGACGAATATTTTTTAGTTTATCCGTAGTGATATCTTCGAATCTCAACGGTTGCTTGTTTGCCGTAAATAACCTTATAATATCTTTTTCGGTTAAAGCAACTATCAGACCGTACATATCGATACGTTCTTTCTTGATCAAGCGATTCATCAGGATTATCATGCAGGATTTTTTGTCAAGCGGATGAATCCAGAATTCATGTTCACGGCCGTTTTTGTATTTATTAAGACTGTCGTAAAAAATCCGTAACCGTCCGCCGGGACGAAGCACTCGATAAAACTGATTCAATATTTCTTTCGGGTTATTAGTTTCCTCGACCGAACTGGCTGCCAAAATACCATCGAAATTATTATTCTTGAATGGGATATCCTGTTCTGTATCATAATGTATAAACTCGGCATTAGTTATCCCCATCCGTCTGGCATTAGCCGTGCATACTTCGACACGTTTAGGTGATGCATCAAGCCCGATTACTATATTAATATACGGCGCGACAATCAGCGACGGCCACCCATCGCCCGGCCCGAAATCGAGAAGTCTCCCGCCGCCGGCCCCTCCGGCACCACCGGCGCCAGTAGCGTATAAAAAATCAAAGGCCCAGCCGCGGTCGCGCCAGTGGGTGCGATTGTCGGCGTCGAATGGTTTATATATAAGCGGCAGACAGTAATCGGACTGCGAATCCATTTTATCATATATGAATTCAGTCGAGTTGCTTTTGATTGGGTGTAGTTCTTGTTTAATCCAATTGAATATGTTCATAAAAAATAATTCTGATATTGTGTCAGTTATCCCTCATAATTTATGGCTTGATAAAATTCGCCGTCCTTTATCACGCCAAAGACATATTCAATATTATCGATATTATCGAGGGGGTTTTGGTTTAATATCAAGGTATTTGCCTTTTTATTTAGTTCGATAGTACCATACTCGTCGGAAACATGCAGCCATTCGGCAGGATATATAGTCGCACCTCTGATAATCTCGATATTTGACAGTCCGCACTCTTTAAGTAGTTGTATTTCGTTAAAAGTAAAACGCGGATTCCATCCATCCTGCCCGACCAAAATATTTATTCCGGCTTTAATAAATTCAGAGGTAAAAAATCGGCTCATGTCATACAGTATCTTGAAAGTTTTAACGATATTTTTCTGCTCATCTTTATTTTCGACATAAACCTCGGGACGGTCGATATAATCTTTGAAAACATGAAGGGTCGGACAGAAACTAACATTGTTGCTTCGCATTTTGTTTAGCAACTTATCAAGTTTTAGGCGTGATACCGATTCGATACCCATCGATAATACTTTATCGGTAAATTCAGATTTTTCTTTTTGGCCGGCGTTTTTAAGTTGTTCAAGCTCCCTGGTCAATTTATCGGTAAGAACCGCCTGCCAGGGCGATTTACCATGCTCGATACATTTAATCCCCATATCAATCGCTTTATCGATTGTTATACTCTGGAATAAAGTCGGGCCGGGATCGTATGTCACCGGCAGGCGAAACCTGCTCGCTTCATCAAGGATACACTTATAAATATTTATATCCAAATCCCTGAAAGTTTTTACCAGCGCGGCACCGTTATCGGAAATATGCCTGACAATTTTTTCGCTTCCGATTCGGAATCAACACCAACATTAAATCCGGGCCATCGAGCATTTGAACCCTGATCCGCCGAAGCGTATTTTTGAAGCATCGGTCCGGAATAAAAAATATCGGGACCGGTATATTTGTTATTCGAAATATTTTCGGTCATTGTTTTTAATGTATCGACAGGTCCGCCGAGATCTCGTATCTGTGTGATACCGTGATCAACAAACTCTCTCAGAACCAGTTCTTCAAGTGTGCCATCGGCACTATCGATACCGCATTCATTCAGGATTTCCTCTTTGACTTCGTCGTTTTGTTTGGTCAGGATAGTAAGATGTGTATGGTTTTCGAATAATCCCGGCAGGGTGAATTTACCGGTGCCATCGATATTATAAATATTTTTATTCTCATTGTTTTTATGTAATCGTATTTCAGATATTTTGTTGTTGTCGATTAATATATCGACATTATTCCATACTTTTTCGCCGATTAAATCGATATGGTTGGTATTACTTATAATAAGTTTTGTATCCATCCGATTATTCCCTTAAAAACCACGACACCTCTTTACGTTCGGGGGCCTGGGGTATATCCCCTTTGGGAAAACCGAGTGGAGTAACCGTTACGACATAATGTTTCGGATTGATACCGAGTATCTCTTTAACTTCGTCTCGATCCATCGCCGCAATCCAGCAGGTACCGAGTCCATACTGCCAAGCGGCCAGCAGAAAATGATACGCGGCGATACAGCCATCCTGAATATATCGTTTTGATATATCCGGATCGCTGATTATCGCAACCGCTATCGGTGCCCGACCAATCGGCGAACTGGATTTGCCGCGCACTTCGGATAATTTCTGTATAAGTGCTTTATCTTCTATGATTTTGAAATAGTACGGCTGCTGGTTGAGGGCGGTCGGAGCATAACGGGACAGATCCAGAACCTTATTCAGTAAATCGTAAGGGATTTTGTCATCGGTGAAATGCCGGATACTGCGCCGGGTAAGAAGAAGCTGTTCACCATCAAGATAATTTTCGATATGGTGTTCAAAGAATTGAAATTCAAGTTCGCGACCTTCCGGATCGGACGCAAAGAAATTATAGATTTTATATTTCTCATTATATGAAGGTGTCGATTTGGATTGAGTCTTAAGTTTATTATAGTACAAATCAACTTCGGCGCGACTATCGCAGACAAATGTAATTAGTGCGTCAATATCGGCGCTTTCTTGTCCATGTAATCCGAGCAACATATTGCCGTTTTTCAGGATGATACAATCACCCTGATCGAGCCATAAGGCGCATCCGATTTGGTTGATATAGAATTCTTTTAGTTCATTTAGTTTTTGAGTCTTAAAAAATATAATTCCATGCATAATTATCTCCCGTTTTATACCGTTTACCGAACAGCGTTCGATAATATATTAATTAAATGATGGAATCAGGTTTGGTCAAGGTCGAATACTGTTATTCCAAAACCTTTGTCGCGAAAATCCGTATAGATTAAGTATAAAACCAGGCCTACACCGCTGCGTCAAACATAGTCTGTTAATATTTAACGGGACTCTCGGTC
>Ga0272443_10000940_pt1 | contig 47574 bp, 35 predicted proteins | sample SSMAcet12_FD_193581 | JGI IMG/M metagenome (GOLD analysis project Ga0272443, IMG submission 193581) | Marine sediment archaeal communities from Little Sippewissett salt marsh, Falmouth, MA, United States - SSM-Acet-12 | ecosystem: Environmental > Aquatic > Marine > Wetlands > Sediment ...
CGGCAGCATTATTTGTGCTTCTTCCTGCAGAGCTCCTCACCGCACTGCTGCGTGTGCTTCTGTTGGCTGAACTCCTGACGGCAGCATTATTTGTGCTTCTTCCTGCAGAGCTCCTCACCGCACTGCTACGGGAGGTATTTCTTGTGGTACTCCTGATAGCCGTATTACCAGTAGCTCTGCCTGCAGAGTTCCTGACAGCACTGCTGCGGGTGGTACGCGTACCGGTATTATCAATAGTCCTTCCCGTCGAGGTTCTTACCCTTGTCTGATTACCAGCATTAGTGTTGGTATTTAACCTGGCATTAGTCCTGACATTAGCCTCACGGCCAGTGTTCCTGACAGTCTGGTTACGACTTACTGCATTAACCTGTGTCCTCCTGCTGTTATTAGCCTGAGTGGCATCGGTGGAACGCAGGGCTGAAGTCCTGCTTAAGTTGGCCCGGCTGGTAGTTCCCTCCACACGCCTGCTGCTTAAATTCCTGTTGTTCGCCGGTCTGTTATAAGAGGCGTATTGTTGCGAACGATAACTGTTATAATACCTGTCGTTGCCTAAGTACCTCTGGTAATGATGACGCGGGTAATAATAATTGTGCGCGTAATAGTTGTTATAAAAGTGATAATGATTTCTGATCCTGACCCTGTACCTTACTGTGGGATACCAACTGTAGTAATAATTCGGGTAATAATCCCAGTAGTAATAATCAGGCCAGTAATTATATGCCGGATAATATCCACCATAGTAAGCCCATGGATCGTAGTACCCTGCGGAGTAGTAAGGATAACCGAAAGTCCATCCAAATCCAAATGTTGTATTTCCGGCATAAATACTCATACCCCATGTAGCCGGGCGGTATGTATACCAATAAGCCTCGGCATAAACCGGGGCATAAAATCCGAATGACACATACGAACTGTGGAATCGTCTTATCCTGGAGGCGTAATAGAAATCATGGCCTCTTACCGATGTAGTGACAAATACGCCGGGACTTGTCCCTGGGTAACTGGCCTCTGCAGGTGCCTCCGCTGCATCCAGTGGAGCTGTTACTGCTAACATCCCTGCTATTAATCCGAGTAAATATTTTGCTTTCATAACATCCTCCCGCTTTTATATTAAGTCTAAGTTTATTTACTTTGTCCGATATTTTCAGTTTTTCAATTAATAATTTACAAAATCCATACCAAATAAGATGGCAGATTTTTTAACAAAAAGGAAAGATAACTACGCTCAATGGTATAACGATCTGGTAATCAAAGCTGATCTTGCTGAAAACTCAGCCGTAAGGGGATGTATGGTGATCAAACCCTATGGTTATGCAATATGGGAAAAGATACAGGCTGAACTTGATAAATTATTCAAATCAACCGGTCATGTGAATGCATATTTCCCTCTTCTTATACCAAAATCTTTCTTCGCCAGGGAAGCTGATCATGTTGAAGGATTTGCCAAGGAATGTGCTGTAGTAACGCATTACAGGTTGAGGAACAAGGAGAATGGTAAAGGTCTTGAAGTTGATCCTGATGCCAGGCTGGAGGAGGAACTTATTATAAGACCAACCTCGGAGACAATTATATGGAACACATATAAAAATTGGATACAATCGTATCGTGATTTACCATTGCTAATTAATCAGTGGTCAAATGTCGTAAGATGGGAGATGAGAACGAGGTTATTCCTGCGTACAGCTGAATTTCTCTGGCAGGAAGGGCACACCGCGCATGCAACGAAAGAGGAGGCACTTGAAGAAACCCGCACCATTATTGATCTCTATGCACATTTCGCTCAGGAATTTATGGGGATTCCAGTGTTGAAAGGGTATAAGTCAGAATCAGAGAAATTCGCGGGTGCAATAGACACCTATGCCATTGAAGCACTTATGCAAGACGGCAAAGCTTTACAGGCAGGTACCTCTCACTTCCTCGGACAGAATTTCGCTAAAGCCTTTGACGTACAGTTCACTGATAAATCAGGAAAACTTGAATATGTGTGGTCAACATCCTGGGGAGTTTCGACAAGGCTTATGGGAGCACTGGTCATGGCACATGGTGATGATAATGGACTGATCATCCCCCCAAATCTGGCACCAATACAGGTTGTAATAGTGCCTATATATAAAGGAAACAGCCAGCTGGATGCTATATCGAATACTGCTGTCAAGATAAAATCAGACCTTGAGAAAAATGGACTCAGGGTTAAATATGACGACAGAGACACACATAAACCAGGATTTAAATTTGCTGAATATGAACTCAAGGGCGTACCTGTAAGACTGGCTATTGGACCCAGGGACATTGAAAACGGAACCATTGAAGTAGCCAGGCGGGATACTATGAGCAAAGAAATTATTGATATCAGCAATACCACCAGTCATCTTAACAGATTAATGAGTGAAATTCAAAAGAATATCTTTGCAAAGTCGCTGCAATTCCGAAATAAAAATACATATAAGGTTGACACGTGGGATGAATTCAGGGATTCAATTCAGACAAGAGGTGGTTTTATACAGGCACACTGGGATGGAACAGCTGAAACTGAAGAAAAGATAAAGAATGAAACCAAGGCAAGTATAAGAATAATACCTGTTGAAGACACAGGTGAAGAAGGCAAATGCGTGTATTCCGGAAAACCATCAAAACAGAGAGTGATTTTTGCCAGGGCATACTGATTCATTAGCATATTCTTTCAAGGAATTTTAGTACATTGCCATATTCAACAAAATTGGATCGGCAATGGATTTAAATGAGCAAAAAGTTAAGATTGTAGAAACCTTACAGGATAAATCTGTATTTAAACAAAAAGTACATGATAATACTGAAGCAGCTTTTGTAAGGATAAAAAGCCTGCTCGAAGCCTTAACGCGAGAGATAAACAGGGATATCTCGGATACCGACAAAAGGATAAGACTGGTATATAAAGAAAATGGTAAATTCGATGTAACAATTAAGGTAGCCGGAGATATACTTGTATTCAGTATGCATTCAAACGTGTTCCAGTTCGACCGTGATCACCCTGTTTGGAAAACGCCCTATATACAAAAGAATAAAGATAATTCATATTCAGGCATTATAAGCATATATAACTTCCTTTCAGATTCATTTAAGTATTCAAGATTAGACGACCTGGGTTATCTTATTGCGAGGATTTTTATTAACCATGAAAACCAGTATTTTGTTGAGGGTAAACGCCAGATGGCTATGCTATTTTCCAATTACGGAAATGAAGAACTTGGCAGGGAAGCTCTGAAGAGAATAGTATTCACTGCCATGCAATACTCACTCGAGTTCGACCTGCTCGTACCCCCCTACGATAGTGTAAAAATAGCTTCAGTCGGGCAACTTGAAAAAAAGATAGAGTTATCAAAGATGGTGACAGGTAAAAGACTTGGCTTCAAGTTCAACTCTGATGATGTACTGAAAGAATAAAAGAAACATCCTGTACAGTAAAATGGAAAAAAATGATGGCAAGATTCAGGCAAATATTATTAATGCTTGGTATTATAATGTCATTAAATACAATTATTTCCTACGCTCAAACCAATACATTTCTTAAACCCGTCAGGGTTGCCGGGGGATCATATGTAAGCATAAACGATTCACTCGTTTATTTCAAAAATGACACTGTTATCTTTATATCAGATAGTTACATGCCCCAGGATACTAATGTCTATAACCGGACTCTTATATTTTATGATTCTCTAAAGGCAAAGGCGGAACGGAAAAATCTTACAAAAATACTCTATGACCTTGTTGTTATCCCCCCGGCCAGGATAAACTCCGAATGGAAAAAGGAAAATAATATTGATCCGTTGATTGATCACAATGGAAAGGTAATCAGACATATATATATAAGAAGACTAAATGCTTTCGGAACTACAATAAGGGATCCTGAGGCATCGATAGAAAATGAAACAAAATATTTCCTTAACAAAACGCATGTTAAAACCAGAGATTACATTATAAAAAATTATCTGGTCGTAGCAGAAAAAGACAGTATTGTACCTCTCAGGATATCAGAAAGTGAAAGGCTCCTGAGACAACTGCCATTTATTTATGATGCAAGAATAATCATTATTCCTGTAAGCACCTCGGAAGTGGACCTGATGGTTATTACAAAAGACATATATTCCCTGGGCCTGACAGCAGACCTGAGCAGTCTTAGTGTCGGAACAGTGTCAATTTTTGATAAGAACCTCCTGGGTTTTGGACACGAACTTGAAATAAAGATCCCTTATAATTATGATAAATATAACTCTCTTGGATTTGGTGCTTCTTATACATTAAAGAATATAAACCAAACCATGATTGATCTAAAGCTTCAATATAGAAACGTTTTTGAAAGAAAACAGGCAGGGATCAATGTGTCAAGAAAGTTCTTTTCCCCATACACAAAATATGCCGGAGGCTTATCAGTAAACGAATCATATGTCATGGAGGATCTTGATACCCTTCCAAAACCTGAACCCGTTGAGTTCAATAATTTTGATCTCTGGTTCGGAAGGTCTTTTCTTCTTGATAATGACTATTCAAGAGCCGTAATATCAGGCCGTTATATAAATAACAATGTCTGGAACAAGCCTTATATATCCAGTAACTCATTTTATGAATACCAGAAATACAAGTTGTACATGGCATCATTTTCACTGGTATCACAGAGGTACTATAAAACAAACCTGATATATAACTATGGAAGAAATGAGGATATACCCTACGGTGGTATCCTGGAAGTAACATATGGGAAAGAATATAATGAATTTAACAAAAGGGACTATTTTGCCTTAGAATCCGCATTTGGGAATTTTGTCCCCAATGCAGGATATTTTTATGGAAGAGGTATATTATCGACATTCATAAAAGATAATGTGACCGAACAGGGGCTTCTTAAGCTTCACTTCAAATATATATCCAATTTGTACAACCTTAGGTCATATAAATTAAGGTTTTTTGGAACTCTTGATTACACCAGGGGATTTAAAAGGTATAATGATGAATACATGCTCATAGGTGAAGATAAGGGAATAAGGGGATTCAAAAATGATTCCATCCAGCCCGATCAGAGGCTATATCTCAACCTTGAAGCCATTGCTTTCAGTAATGCATTTATATATGGCTTCAGGTTTGCCCTGTTTGGCTTCGCCGATATAGTGCTGTATGCCAGGGACAGGGTGTTTTATGAATTTGATAACATGGTATCGGGTTTTGGCATAGGGCTAAGAATAAGGAATGAAAATTTGATATTTAATACCTTCCAGATAAGATTTGGTATTTATCCTGGTGCCCCGCCCCATTCAATAATGCAATATGTCAATATAGACGGCGAACGATTACTTGACCCACCGGGCTTCGACCCGGAAGCCCCGGGGATCAGTAAATTTCAATAATTCACCCCGTCATAAAGCGATACCTTCTATAATCTGCCTTTTTACTATTTTTGCATAAAGAAGCCAGCAGCAATGTTAGAACAATTTGAACATTATCGACAATCAGAAAAGCTATTCCTCAGGAATGATAATATTCTTCTGGCTGTAAGTGGCGGGATAGATTCTGTAGTAATGCTGGATCTGTTCATCAGTATGGGATATAATATATCAGTTGCACATTGTAACTTCCGGTTAAGAGGAAAAGAATCAGATGGTGATGAGGAATTCGTTGAAAAACTATGCAGAAAAACCGGAATCAAATTGTACTTAAAAAAGTTCAATACTGATGAATATGCAAGCGAAAAAGGCATATCAATACAGATGGCTGCTCGTGATCTGAGATATCAATGGCTCACCGAATTAAAGGAAAAAGAAGGCTATGATTATATATCGACAGGTCACAATCTTAATGACAGTATAGAAACCATTATTATTAACCTAACACGGGGAACAGGGATTAATGGTCTTACAGGAATTAATCCAAAGTCAGGTTTTATCATCCGGCCTGTACTTTTTGCTACAAGACAGATGATTCAGGAATATGCTGAAAATAACAACCTAAAATACCGTGAAGACTCAAGCAATTTACAAACAAAATATACAAGAAATAAGATACGACATGGTGTCATTCCAATCCTCGAACAAATTAATCCTTCTGTTCTGCACTCTATTAATGAAACTGCCGGTTACCTCAAATCAGCAAATATCATCTATGAGCATGCCATCGAAAAAGAAAAACAGAAAATAATAAGTCACGAAAAAAAAACAGCTTCACTTAAAATAACCGATTTAAAGAACTTGATCCCTGCCGAAACATGGATCTACGAAATCTTTCATGGCTGGAATTTTGGTAAACATCAGATTGGAGATATATTAAATCTTATCAATGCAGATACAGGAAAACAGTTGTTTAGTGAAAGCCACGTTTTAACTAAAGACAGAGATAAGATAATTATTACACCCTTAGAAAAAAGAGCAGATAAAGAGTTCATAATCAGTAGTTCAGACGATTTCAATAATAATCCCTTAATTGAAAGAATTGAAATAATACCAGGAAAAAATATCACCATAAACGACGATCCTTCTTATGCTTATGTTGATGCCAGCCTGATTCAATATCCGATGAGATTGCGCAAATGGAAACAGGGTGATTATTTCTATCCTTTAGGAATGAAAGGCAGGAAAAAAATAAGTGACTTTCTCATTGATTTGAAGATATCCCTCCCGGAGAAGGAAAATGTATATGTACTGGAAATGAACAGCACTATTATCTGGATCGTAGGATTCAGGATCGATGACCGTTATAAAGTTACACATGAGACAGATGAGGTTCTGGTAATACGAAGAAAGAAGGTTTAAGCCTTCTTCATTCCAATATTATGGCGTAATCGTACGAAAAGATCATGTAATGATTCTTCGTCTTTATCCTCAAGCACCTTAATCAGTTCAACCAGTCGTTTATTTATTTCGTACAATCTATCTACTGAATACTTGTTCAGGAGTATTCCACTAAGCAGGTAATCATCTTCTGAAAGCAATCCATTTGCTATCTTCAGGTGATTCCTGAAAGTAGTGCCCGGTACTTCCAGGTTTTTCATGCAGGCTGAAAATACAATGGTTGAGCTAAAGGGGATAGACAGTGAATAGGCTATTGTCCTGTCATGCTCATCGAAGTTATATTCATATATATTGACGCCCAGGTTTTTGTAAAAAGAAAGGAAAAAGTCTTTACCTTCATTATCGGAATCTGATATTATAATTGCACTCTCTCCGCGCAGATCCCTGATATTGCCAAATGTAGTCCCAAACATTGGATGGGTTGAAACAAAACGAAAGCCACATTTACTGTAAAAACTGGCAAGTCCGTTTTTTACCGATGCTATATCAGAAATAATACAATCATCGGGTATATGAGGCAAAATCTCATTATATGCTGCTATGGTTTGCCTCAACCCGGTTGCATTAATCATTAGCTGGGGTTTGAAATCTGATATCTCATGTAAGTCCTTGAACCGAAAAGTATTAAAAAGGTATTTTAATTTCTTAGGATCAGAATCATATACTCCCACTTCATAATCAAGGCAAAGAGTTTCGGCAAGCCATGATCCCATATTTCCGGCCCCGGCAATCAGTATTCTTTTCATTTACTTAACTCCTTCATTTATTGCCCTGTTAATAAGTGTAAGATCAGCAAGTGCCAGGGATACAGCCGCTTCAACAATTACCGGTATTCTTAAGGCAATGCATGCATCATGTCTTCCCTCTATCTTAAGAATATCCATAATATTTTTTTCAGTATTCCATGTTTTCTGTTCTTTTGAAATACTGGAAGGTGGCTTCACAGCCACTCTCAGTACAATATCATTACCATTACTTATACCACCATTGATACCTCCGGCATTATTACTTGATGTTTTACCATTACTGTCTATTATCGGATCATTATGTTCTGAGCCCCTCATTGAGGCAGCACGGAAGCCCGATCCAAATTCAACACCCTTAACAGAAGGTATTGAAAATACAGCATTACTTATTGCTGACTCAACAGAATAATAAAGCGGTTCTCCAATTCCCGGAGGTATACCAGTAGCCACACATTCAATTAACCCACCGATTGAATCACCATCCTTAAGTACTTTATCGATCATTGAATCAATATTTGTATCTCCTCCGGCGCTTATCAGCTTTGCTTTAACCACTGCCGGCTTTATGATAAGTTTAGCTATTGCACCGGCTACAACCATACCCCAGGTTAATCTGCCTGAAAAATGACCTCCTCCCCTGGTATCAGCATATCCTTTGTATTTTTGACGCGCAACCATATCAGCATGTCCCGGCCTGGGTATCGCAAAGAAGTCAGTATAATCCGAGGAACGTTTGTTAGTATTTCGGGTCATAATAAGCATAGGTGTTCCTGTGCTTATTCCATTATATACACCACTGATTATTTCAGGCATATCATATTCTCTCCTGGATGTGGTACCCTTCTTGCCACTTTTCCGCCTGTCAATATCTTTCAGTATAAGATCATGGTTAATTGGCACTCCGGGAGGGCATCCATCAATTAAAACACCTACAGCCGGACCATGAGATTCACCAAATATTGAAATCCTGAATATTTTTCCCAATGCATTCATATACTTACTTTTACATATTTATTTTGACTCCAATCCTGGAAAGGTCCCTGAAAAACCCGGGATAGGATTTATTCACTGATTCAGCTCCAGATATTATTACCCTGTTTTCAGTGGCAGCTGCCAGAACAGAAAGTGCCATACATATTCTGTGATCTCCATGAGAATCAACCTTTCCGCTTTTTATCGACGATGGCCCATCAATTTCAATCCTGTCATTATGATTTAAAATCTTCACTCCAAGTTTTGAAAGCTCTTCTGCCAGGACTTCTCCCCTGCTGCTCTCCTTCACCTTCAGTCTGTCCGTCCCGCTGATAATAGTCCTTCCCTCACAGAATGAAGCCAGTACTGCAAGTGGAGGAGCCAGATCCGGGGAATCAGATATATCAGCTTTAAAAGATTTTAACGAGCTTTTTTTAACCATAATTTCATTTCCTGTAATTTCAACAACTGCACCTGCATCCCTCAGTATATCAATAATAGCCCTGTCAGCTTGAGCAGACATATAAGATAAACCTGATAATTTAATCTCACCAGCTATTGCTCCCAGCACAAGAAGAAATGCTGCACCACTCCAATCGCCCTCAACGGTATATGATGCCGCCATATATTCCTGTGAGCCGGGAATATTAAACACTTTATAGTCTTCATTGACAATATCTATATCAAAATGATTCAGGATGTTAATTGTCAGATCAATATAAGGCTTACTCTTAAGACTGTTAACTATAATCCTTGAGTCAGTATCAAGTATAGGAAGGGCAATGAGCAAACCTGTCAAGAACTGTGAACTGACCGATCCGTCAAGAAAAGCAAGACCTCCTTTCAGTGGCCCTCTTACCTTAATTGGCAGGAATCCGTTAGTAGATATCACTTCCACTCCCATTTCTGTAAGTGTCTCTGATAAGTTATTAACAGGTCGATTTAATAAAGACCCACTACCATATACTTCTATCCAGTCATGGTTCAATGACGCCAACACTGAAAATACGCGTGCACCCAGACCAGATTCACCACAGAATATCTTCTTGCAGACAGGATGGTATCCTCCTTCAATCAACACCTTGTCTGACAGAAGATTTACATCTGCTCCCAGACATTCAGCCATTTTCATTGCAGCCAGAGCATCGTCACATAGCGAGGGATTAAGTATTTCCGATCTGCCTTTTGCCATCAGGGCACAGGCCACAGCTCTTTGCATAGCACTCTTTGAGGGTTGCGCATAAATACTGCCTTTTACCAATGATGCTTCTACTTCGACTACCATTCTAACCTGTTTTATCACGCAACTTATTCAATATTTCCTCAATGGGATATTCTTTCTGGATAGCTTCCCCAATAGTGTTTAGCAGGATATATTGAATTTTCTTGCCCTTCTTTTTCTTATCTGCAAGTATCCTGTCCTTAATATCAGGCCAGCTGAAATCAATTGATGGGATAAGATTCAGCTGTTTAAATGTGTCTCTTATTCTTACTGTTTCTTCTATCTTCAGAAATCCCTCATCATATGATATTTCCACAGCTGCCAGCATACCAGCTGCAATTGAAATTCCATGACTTAAACCTGTTGTCGATTCAATAGCATGCCCCAGAGTATGACCGAAATTCAGGATTCTGCGTTCACCCTGCTCTCTTTCATCCTTTTCCACTATAGATGCTTTTATTTTTATTGACTTGGTTATCAGCTCTTTAAGCAGTGTTTCCTCTCTCTTATGCAGTCGAAATATATTGTTCTCAATTAACTCAAATAGTCTATAATCCTTTATAAGAGCATGTTTCACCAGTTCAGCAAGCCCTGAAATGAACTCCTCTTCAGGTAAAGTCTTCAACAGGTAATTATCACAGATAACGAAAGAAGGTTTGTTGAAACAGCCGATAATATTTTTAATTCCATTGACGTTTACACCGTTTTTGCCACCAATACTTGCATCAACCTGGGAAAGTAAAGTAGTTGACACAAAACCAAATTCAATCCCACGCATATATATTGAAGCGACAAAACCAGTTATATCGCAGACTATACCACCGCCTATACCAAGTAAAAATGTCGTCCTGTCGGCACCTATTGCCAGGAGATGTTTTATTATGGTTTCGACTGTATCAGGTTCCTTTACAACCTCACCGGTACCAATTGTTATAACTGGATGATCCGGGAAATAGTCTCCATAAAGATCTCCAACAATAATATCGGTAATTATAACCGCATCCCCGGGTGGAAGAAGTTCTCCAAGTAATTCCCAGGCATTTCCCATATAAACATTTGTACCTGAATTATCATTTTTTATTTCCATAATGAACAAAAGTGGCTAATAAACACATAAAGGTATTAAATCAAATCAACTAATTCATTACCTTATTCTGGAAGTTAATAGATTCCTGATGAATCTTTTTAAATACTTGTATAATAAACTGATCACTCATTCCTAAATGCCTGGCTTTTTCCAGCCTGTCTTTAAGGATCTCAGACCATCGTCCTGTTTGCAGAATAGTTATGTTTTCCTTTTTCTTATATTTCCCTATTTCTTCCGATATTGACATCCTGTTCTTCAGCACTCTTATAAGCTCACCATCCCAGTGATCAATCTGTCTCCGGTATTCTTCAAGACCTTCGAGTTGCCTTGTGTTTTCAATTTCTGATTTTCTGTGAATTAAACCGTTAAGCAGATTTGCCAGTTCAGTAGGTGTTATTTGTTGTTCTTTATCACTTAATGCATTTTCTGGCTTATAATGTGACTCAATAAAAAGCCCGTCAAAATCCAGATCCATAGCTGTCTGAGAGATGCTGAAGAGAAGCTCGCGGCTACCACATATATGGCTGGGATCATTAATTACAGGTAAATCAGGGAATCTTCTCTTAAGTTCAATTGGAATTTCCCACTGTGGTATACTGCGATATGGTGAGTGGCCATAAAAACTAAAACCCCTGTGTATGGCTGCAAGTTTTTTAATACCCGCTTTATTAAGTCTCTCAAAAGCACCTATCCATAACTCAATATCAGGATTAATGGGATTCTTAACGAAAACCGGTATATCAAGTCCTCTGAGTCCGTCAGCCAGTTCCTGCACAGCAAATGGGTTTGCTGTAGTACGAGCTCCTACCCATAATATATCCACTTCATACTTTAGTGCTTCCTTAATATGCCATACATTAGCCACCTCAACAGCAGTAAGCAGTCCAAACTCTTCCTTTACTCTTTTTATCCAGGGAAGGGCAATCGAACCCAATCCTTCAAATGTGTCGGGGCGTGTTCTTGGCTTCCATATACCTGCCCTGAAAATCTTGACATTGTTCTGAGCCAGCTGTCTGGCTGTTTCAATAACCTGCTCTTCAGATTCCGCACTGCAGGGACCCGAAATAATTAATGGTTTCTTGTCCTTTCTGAAAAGACCGCTCCTTTTAAGATCTAACCTATCTTCCATATTAATATTATTTTATTCTTTCTGTAGCTTCTTTTATCCTTGATTCACTGACACATAGAGATGCTCTTATAAACCTTCTGCCATTTTTGCCAAATACCTGTCCCGGTGCAATAAAAAGACGATATTTATTTAAACAATGATCCGAAAACTCGTACGAGTCATTGAATTCGTCAGGTATACCAGACCACAGAAACATACCTGATTGATTATCTGTAGTTGAGCATCCCAGCGATTGAAGTAAAGCATAAACCATCTCCTGTCTGCGTGAATATATTATATTAAGCTTGTGGTACCACTCCTGTCCTATTCTGAAAGCTTTGATTGCTGCGTGTTGTATTGGCAGGAACATTCCGGAATCCATATTGGTCTTTATCTTCATAATATTGTTTATATGTTCTTCATTACCTATCACCATTCCCATTCTCCATCCTGCCATATTATGAGATTTGCTTAAGGAGTTAAGCTCAATAACATTTTCAAACGAATTATCGGCTGCAAGAATACTCAATGGTTCCTTATTAAGTATGAAACTGTAAGGATTGTCATTAACAATCAGTATATTATGTTTACGGGCAAAATGTACCAGATCCCTGAAGAGTTCAATTGTAGCCTTAACACCTGCAGGCATATTAGGGTAATTAATCCACATCAGCTTAATTCCTTTTAGGTTTCTGTTTTCGATCTCTTCCAGATCAGGCAGCCACTTATTTTCCTTGTTTAGATCATAATAAATACATTTCGCGCCACATATATCAGCAGCAGCTGCATAAGCAGGATATCCAGTGTCTGGTATCAGGACACCATCACCCCTGTTAAGATATGCCATACTTATATGCATTACCCCCTCTTTGGAACCTATAAGCGGAAGTACCTGACCTGCCGGATCCGGTCTTACACCAAAATAGAGATCGTACCAGTCAGATATGGCAGATCTTAATTCATCTATACCTCTGTAAGGCTGGTAGCGATGTGCTAATTCACTTCCGGTACTATTTGTCAGTGCTTCAACGACTTCATCTGGAGGCTGTATATCCGGGCTGCCTATCCCCATATTTATAACATCAATGCCAGATAAACTCATCTGCCTTATTTCTGATAATTTTTCTGAGAAGTAGTACTCTCTTACCTGTTTTGTTCTGTTTGCTGACTCTATCATAGCATAGAATAAAAAAAAGCCCCTCCGTGTGGAGGGGCTATCTGTTAAAGATTATTTATATATACGAATATATCCCTCCTACGTTACTTCTCTGGCGTAGTAGTAAGAGTAGAAGAAATAGTTATTCGTACTTATCATCATATTACAATTTGGGCTAAAAATAAGTGTTTATTAATTCTGTGCAAACTAATCATCAGATTTTATTTATAATGTCTGTCTTTTTTTTATGAAATATGTATACTTGCAGTTTGTAATATGAGAAAAGCTGAAAGATATAAAGCTGTACTTGGCTATTTTCTTAAACACAGACCTGTTGCAGAAACGGAACTGGTTTTTACAGATCCTTTTGAGTTAATTGTTGCCGTCATACTATCTGCACAATGCACTGATAAACGTGTTAACATGATTACACCGGAACTGCTTAAGCGCTTTCCGGGAGCAAGGGAGATGGCAGCGGCTGATACCGATGAAATACTGGAATATATAAAAACATGCTCATATCCAAATAGTAAAGCCAGATATCTTAAAAATATGTCTCAGGTACTTGTTTCCACATTCAATAATATTGTTCCATCTGATATTGATGAACTTCAAAAGCTACCCGGGATAGGACGGAAATCGGCCAACGTTATAGCATCAGTAATATTCAATCATCCGGCTATGGCAGTAGACACCCATGTTTTCAGGGTCTCTGCAAGAATAGGTCTTACTAATAATGCCCGCACACCACTGGCTGCAGAAAAACAACTTACCGCCAATATACCCGAGGAACTAATACCTCTGGCACATCACTGGCTTATACTGCATGGAAGATATATTTGTAAAGCCAGGAAACCTTTATGTAATGAGTGTGGCATTGCTGATTATTGTAAATATTATATGCATAAGGTTAAACAAGGGAAAAATTAATATATTAGTTATAATTTAGAGCTTATAAAGGATCTTCCTGATGGGAATAAAAACAAAAATAAACCAGCTTCTTAACGGCAGGCTCCAAAGGGCAGACAATATCCCGGAGGATGGAAAAGATGCAGGTAATAAGCTCCGTGATGAGGTCGACAGTGCCAATGTGCTGAAAGAAAAAGCTATATTGGAAATCCTTATTGACAAGTCTCAGGAAGCAATGGTACAAACCACAACAGGGGGCACAATACAAAGAATCAATGAGGCTTTTGAGCAAGAATTTGGCTATTCTAAGGAAGAAGCTATTGGTAAAAATATAGACGACCTGATTGTACCGCATGAATTAAAGGAAGAAGCAGGAGAATATAAGAAACGCTCAGCTGAGAATGAGACAATAAAAGTTGATACATACAGGATAGATAAAAAGGGGGGGAAAGTATATGTTACGCTTATATTACAGCCTGTAGTAGTTAATAATGAAATCATTGCATTATATGCAATTTATCGTAATATTTCCAATAAAAAGAAGGACGACGATACCAAGTCTGTAATTTACAATATCTCTGCGGCTACACTAACCATGACGGAGTTTTCTGATATATTTAACACTATTAGAACCGAGATAGATAAAATATGGGATACAAAAAACTTCTACATTGTACTATACAATAATGAAACCGAGACACTCACCCTCTCGTTTTTCCAGGATGAGAAAGATCATTTTGAAGAAGTACCTGTAAAAAATACTATAACGGGGTGGTTAATCAGGGAGAACAGGCCGGTGCTCCTCAAAGAAGACGATATAGATGAACTTGAGCGGCGGGGTGAAGTCTCGCTGGTCGGATCACCCTGTAAAGTATGGCTCGGTGTACCCTTCAGCCTCGGGAATGAGATAAGCGGGGCTATGGTACTACAGGATTATAATGATGAAAATACCTTTACCGGGGAGGATCTGAGATTGCTGAGTCTCATAGGCAACCAGATAGCTCTGGCCATCCAGCGTAAACGCATGCTTAATAACCTTATACTTGAGAGGAGAAAGGCCGAAGATGCAGCAAAATTGAAACAACAGTTTATGTCAACTATGAGCCATGAGATCAGGACTCCTTTGAATGAGGTGATTGGCATAAATAATCTGCTACTACAGGGTAATCCGCGGGAGGACCAGATGGAGTACATTAAAACATTAAGGTTCTCGGCCAATCACCTGCTGACACTGGTAAATGATGTTCTCGATTATACAAAGCTGGAATCGGGTAATATAAGTTTTGAACAAACTCAATTCGATATTTTTGAGTTCATCGAGGAACTGAAGAGATCATATTCATTCAGGATTCAGAATAAGGGACTGGATTTTAGAGTAAAAATTGACAATAATATCCCGGCAGTAATTATAGGTGATCCCGTAAGACTCAACCAGGTATTATCGAATCTTTTATCCAATGCTGTTAAGTTTACTACTGAAGGTTATATTGAATTAAATGTAAAGCAAACAACCAGAACCAATAATGAAATAAACCTGGAGTTCAGTGTAAGAGATACAGGTATTGGCATTCCGCCCGACAAGCAAACTGTTATATTTGAAAGCTTTAAGCAAGCTTCAGATGACACTACAAGAAAATACGGTGGTACAGGGCTTGGTCTTTCAATAAGCCAGAAGCTGGTTGAATTGCAGGGTGGTCTACTCCTGGTTGACAGCAAAGTAGGTGAAGGCTCAAATTTCTTTTTTAATATGAAGTTCCCGATAGCTGCAAAAGAGAATGAAAATGTCGCTAATGATAATGAAGAACGCTGGGATGAATTAACAGGTAAGAAAGTACTTATTGCCGAAGACAACAAGATTAATTTCTTTGTGGTTGATAAATTTCTTAAGAAATGGGGGGTGTCAGTCACTCATGCCGAAAACGGAAGGATAGCCCTTGACTATATTAAGGAAAATAAATACGATCTTATCCTGATGGACCTTCATATGCCGGTTGTTGATGGTATAGAAGCAACTGAAATAATAAGGGACTCGGATGATCCCAATCTGAAAAATATGCCGGTTGTAGCCCTTACTGCAGCAATTATGTCGGAACATGAAGAGAAAGTAAAACAGCTGGATTTTAATGATTTTATCCTAAAACCTTTTAAGCCAAGGGATCTGTATGATAAGATTCTGAAGCATACCAGGTAGATACTATTTTATACAATATTTGCTTAACATACCTGAAGCTTTCCGGTTACCATACCTCAGTGCCATCCTGAAATCATGACATGCTTCTGTTGTCTTTCCGGAGTTGAGTAAAGCAACACCCTTGTTATAATATGCCTCTCCATCTCTTGGCCACAGGTCAAGTGCCATTGAATAATCATAAATAGCTGCATTCCATGATTTCATTTTCAGGTATACACCGGCACGATCTGTGAAGCACTGTGCATTGCCGGGGTAGTTTTCAATATTTTCAGAAAAAAGACGTATAGCCCTGTTATATTCACCATTATCACGCGCTATTATACCGGCCTGTCTGCTTGCCGCTTCATTGCCAGGATACAGTTCACGATAAATTTCCGCTGCCTCAAGAGCACTTTTACGGTCACCGGCCATTCTCAGGTTTTCTGACTTAAGCAGTATGAGTTCAGTCTTCTCAGGGTAAATAAGAATGGCTTCCTCGCATGCGTTTGCTGCACTTAAGTAATCACTATTATTATTTAGCTGGTCTATAAATAATTTCCATACACTGTATTCTGCTCTGTCCTCTGAAACTGCTCTGGCCAGGTATTCTAAAGCCATCCCTGTATTACCGGCACCTGCTTCAATCAAGCCTTTTAGATATATGATACCCGTTTGTTCCTTATACAGGTTTTCAATCTCAGAGAGAGCATCCCTGGCCTCGGATATTTTTTCTGTATTAACTAAATATTCAATCTCTGCTTTCGCCTCATCCAACTGGTTATACCAGTTATTCTTCCATAACTGCCTCCATTCCACTGTTTCTTCGATAGAAGAAAAATAAGGATCGAGCAGGATTTTCTTCCTTGGTAGCTTGAAGTCTGACTGAAGATGTTGTTGCAGGTTAGCAATAGCTTTTTCAATTTCATTATTTATCGCATATGACCTTGCCAGCCCCAGATAGCCGGAACCCGGCTCTAAATTATTTGCCATGTTGAAATCATTGATAGCGTCCTCCAATCTGCCGTTCATCAGAAATGCTTCACCTCTCTCTGTATATAAACGATAATCTTCATCAACATTAATGGCCTCAGTATAAAGGTCGATAGCCTGCGAAAACATCGATCTGTCTTTCAATGCAGCTGCTCTGGTGAGGATAGTGTTAACATCCTGAGCTGAAATAATACTGCTGTACAGTATAACAAATGTTAATATTATACATTGTTTGAATTTCATTTACTTATATTCTATAGTTACCGGTTCTGCACCTTTTTCAGTAATTACATGTATAAACCCTGAGAGGCTATATTCTTCCAAACCTGTTATTCTTCTTTCAAAAACATCACACTGATAGAAATACACTCCGGGGTTTACTATTGTTCCTTTATATGTACCGTTCCAGTTTAACCTTGGTTCATCTGTCTGAAATACCAGCATTCCTCCCCTGTTAAAAAGTTTGAAATCCACTTTTTCAACCAGACCTGTCGTTTTAGCCCTGAGGATGTCATTTTTACCATCATTGTTAGGAGTAAACACATTAGGAATCTCATAGAAATTACAGGCATCAACACAAACAACAGCTGACAGAGGGCTTTCATTTCCTACGTCATCAAAGGCAAGGATAGCATAGCAGCCGGCAACAATTTCACCGGGATAGTGGGTGTAATCCAGTATATTCCTGTTATCAAAAGTGGTAAGCAGGCTTAATTCACCATTAAAATCATTTTTATAGAACAATTTATAACCTGCTATATCTTCAAAACACTCGGGGTCGTCTATTGACCAGGTAACATAATTATACAGGCTGTCACAATTTGTTGTAACATTAAGAACAGGTGTGCAGGGCGGCTCATTATCCAGAGGTATCGTACAGGCTTCCTGTGATAAGTTAACAAGGTCTTTCGGCAGGCCCGTGTTTTGATACGAACCCGTGGATCTGACATAATAACAATATTCCTGGCCGTTCTCAAGGCCTGTATCAGTATACTCCAGGAGGTTGGTATTAGCAATGGAATCGAATTGTGACGTGTTGGGATTCCATCTGAAGATATCATAGCGATAATTTACCCATGGGACATTACGTAAAATTACGAAATTCACTTTCCTGTCACCGGGAGAAAGATTAATAAATAATGAGGACGCAACGCCAGGTTCACCTATCAGGAACCTGTCACCGGGGCTGTCATTATATAATTCTATCATATATGTATATCCCTGGTCAAGTGTATTTATCTGGCTGTCAAGATAAGTAGTATCATTCAGATCACTTGTCTGTATTGAGTCAACAGGTACAAATGTATTACCTGAATGCCCTTCAGAACGGTATATGATATATTCATAGGGCCCTGTTGCAGGTATGGTATCAAGCTGATCCGGTTTTGCCCATGCAATAAATATTTCGCCATCTGTTGTGCCTGTGCTGTTAACACTCACATTCGTTATCAGGGGAACTCCTGTAATAAGAGCCGATGTCAGCTCGTTGGATACTTTACTTTCTGTTCCGTTGGGATAAACCGCAACAATACGGTAGGCGTATTCAGTGCCATTGTCCAGACCCTCACCCTCGTTAGTATCGATAAAAGATACGGTAGATGCTCCACTGGCAAAGCCAATTTTTTCAAACCCGTATTCAGAAGGTATGCCGTTTGTACAACTATCAAGTTCAAAACCGGTTGCACCTTCTTTCCTGTAAATATTATACCCCTCGACGTAATCCGACTCATACAACTCCCAGGTCAATCTTATATATTTACCGGTAGGATTTGCAGATATAAGAACCGGAGCTGGCCCCAGTACCTTAATCCTGAAATTATCCAGGTCGAAAAGTTCCAGGTCTTCGTTATTGTCCTCTGATTTAATAAGAATGTCATAAGGTTGATCCCTGACACTTTCGTGACAGGGCACCCAGCTAAGAAGAGCAATGGATAATCCAGGCTGGGAACTGATACTGTCAAACCTTGCAGGGCATTCATTAAGAGTATAAATGCCGGAGGTTGAGAACAAGGTTATAAGGTCATTATCCACATCGCTCGCGTTCACTTCAAGTTCAAGCGTATCACCAGCTTCCATGCAAAAATCAGATAACGGACTGTTTTCAGGAGGGTTATTATCGGTTTCATAAACTTCAATCTGCATATCTCTGACCACCGTACCTATTTTTATGCCATTGCGCCACTCATTTATTTCCATGGCAACATTATATGTACCCAGCTGTGTTGGTGCATCCCATACCAGGTCACCTGTGATACTGTCAACATAGAATGCATTTGAAGCCGGGGGGTAGGTATAATTTTCAATTGGTTTGCCATCCTCCTTGGTGCATATAGTAAGGTTATATGAGAGGCTATCCCCATCAGAATCATAGGCTCCCGGATTATGTATAAACTTATAGCCCAGGGCAGCCTTGTCATATGGTGGATTAAGAAGTACAGGTGTACTGTTATATCCCATCCCGGGATTAACCATCAGGATTGTTGAGATTGAAAAAACAACATTTACAGAATTAGGTATGTTATTTATACCATAGTTCCGGTTGGGATCCTGCACAACAATCTTATATATACCAGGACCAGGGTAGGTATGTTCAATTTTATAAATATTTTTCTGGTAATAATTGGGCAATTGACCTTTAAAAACTCTTGAAGCAGTTGATATGGTTCCATCACCCCAGTCTACATCCAGGAAATCCCTGTCAGCCTGGCTGAGAACATAAGTAAAGGTAGTTATAGTAATCTCATAAGTCAGGTCAGAGATTTGCACATAGGTTATCTCCCCTGCCCTGTTGTGTGTGCCATAGGTACCAATAACCAGGGTTAATAAGATTAATATTATAAGTATTCTCTTCATTAATATAGAGTTATGGTATGACTTTATCCACCATGTCTATCTTTTCACTCAGATAGGTAGCTGTAAAACGAAAGGCATGTTCATTGCTTTCATCTTTGTAGATAAACAGATTCACCTGGTCCAGATAGATACCAGTCAGAATCGTATTGGATATCTCAATACTGTTTAATTCACCTTTATGTTTAACAAACAGACGCATTAAAGTTTCAAGCTCCAGCTTCTCGGTTTCCCTGAGTTCTGCCGGGTGTTGATTTCCGTTGATTTTTATTTTTAGTCTTTCATTAATATAATCTTCATATAGATCATCCGGACCGGTATATACGTGATCGATCATATATTCCCCCGGTAACTGATACAGGGTAAGAAGATCAAGCAGCAGATCATCACTATACATGCGGACCGTGATTTTATAGCCATCTTCTTCCGGAATATATTCCATACTTGACATTGAAACATGCACAGGATGAAGTAGCAATGAAAATATATAAATAACAAATAACTTAATCATCATTAAGTTAGAATTAGCTCCCTATCCAACATCAAAAATCAGACCAATATACAGTGTTATTAAATTAACTTACCCTATCTTTCAAGTACTCAACGGAACCCACTTCAATATAGGAGGATCCTGCTCCCCTGTTAAAGTTACCGGCAAGTATAACAAGTATGTCATCATCCTTTAATTCATGTGACCTGAGCAGGTTTTCCAGTGCTATCTTCAGAAACTTTTCCGCTGACTTATGCTTTTCCTGCAAACTGGGATAAACACCGTATGACAGTGCAAGTTCCCTCATAGTTCTTGCTGAATAGCACTGGGCCATTACATAGTTTATCCCCCTGTAAGCCGACATATTCCTTATGGTTCGTCCACGTACAGTATCAGAGATTATACACCTGGCCCCCACCCTTGAAGCTGTTTTTACTGCTACTTTTGCCAGGTAGGCTGATACTTCTCCCGTAAGTGATCCTGCTGGTAGCTCAAGAAATTTTTCCTTGCTTTTCTCTACTTCCTTGGCCACTTTTGTCATTGTCTCAACTGACTCAACCGGATATTTTCCATATGCCGTCTCACCACTTAACATAATGGCATCAGTATTCCAGTAAATGGCATTAGCTATATCACTTATCTCGGCACGTGTAGGCCTTGGATTCTCAATCATAGAATGAAGCATCTGTGTGGCAACAATAACAGGTTTTCTTTTCCTAATACATTTATTAATAATTCTGCGTTGTATGCCTGGTATTTTTTCATAAGGTATCTCAATTGCCAGATCTCCCCTTGCCACCATTATTCCATAGCAATTTTCAAGTATTTCATTAAGATTATTGACTCCCTCCTGATTTTCAATCTTGGAAATAATCTTAATAGGGCTGTTTTTATGATCCAGTAATTCCTGAACATCCCTCACATCCTGTGCCGATCTGACAAAAGAATGTGCTATAAAATCAATATCATTCTCAATGGCAAAATCAATATATCTCTTGTCTTTCTCACTCACTGAAGGAAGACTAAGTTTCACTCTGGGCACATTCACACTTTTTCGTGAGCCCAGGGGAGCGTCATTAAGTACTTCGCATTCCAGGGTGTTACCATCTTTGGCTTTTGCTACAAGCTCTAATATTCCATCATCTATAAGTATATGTGATCCTACCGGGACATCCCTGGCAAAATCAGTATATGTAACAGCAATAACAGACTGGTTTGTACGTGTATCAGGTTCACCGATTAATGTCACGTATTCACCTTTCCTGAAAAATAACTTGCCCTCGCTTACAGTTGTCCTTATTTCAGGACCTTTTGTATCCAGTAAAAAAGCTATTTTATCTGACACCTTTCTGACATTCTCCATTACCCTTATTGTTCCCTCAATATCCTGATGTGCAGTATTTATGCGTACAACGTCCATTCCTGCTTTATACAACCTCCTGATAAACTCGGGTTCAGCTCTTTTGTCAGAGATAGTAGCTACAATTTTAGTCCGTTTCCAGTTCATTGCTCATTATTTTAGAATATTCAGTAATGCTTCAGCAGCAAGGCGGTAACCATCAAGACCAAATCCAAAAAGGCTACCTCTGCAATATGGGGCAATAAGTGATTTATGCCTGTATTCTTCCCTGCCAAGTATATTGCTGATATGCACTTCAATTACGGGAACAGTACACGCGGCTACTGCATCACCAACAGATACAGATGTGTGCGTATATCCGGCTGCATTGAGTATAATACCCTTTCCTTCCAGTGCAGCCTTCTGTATAGCATTAATTATCTCACCTTCGACATTGGATTGAAAATACCTGAAATCTATCTCACTGTAGGTCTCTTTCAGTTCATTAAGGTAATCTTCAAACCTAAGGTTTCCGTAAATATGTTTCTCCCTGTTGCCCAGTAAATTAAGGTTGGGACCATTAATTATTGTTATTATCATGACCGGGGTATGCTTATTAAAAACAAAGATAACAAAAATGACATTCCTTACCGAAAGAACATCGATAAACCATTATTTTGAACTTATGATACTTAGTAATACTTTTGAATTATCAAAATAGTCTGATGAGAGAAAACTGGAAAGACTGCATAGGGGAATTCAAGAATTACCTGAAAATAGAGCGCTCCCTTTCGGAAAACAGCATTCAGGCATATTTGCGAGATATAGATAAGCTGCGCAGGTACTGTGAAGGGCTGCCTGCTGCGTTGATGCCTCAGGATGTGACATTCAACCACCTGTCAGATTTTATCAAATGGCTTGATTTACAAAATCCAAGGACACAATCAAGAATATTATCAGGTATAAGGGCTTTCTTCAGGTATATGACAATTGAGGGTAAAATCAGTGAAAATCCGGCTTCATTGATGGAATCACCCAGACCAGGAAGCAGGTTGCCGGATGTTCTTTCCATAGATGAAATTGATAACATAATTTCAGCTGTTGACCTGAGCAAACCTGAAGGGCAAAGGAATAAGGCTATTATCGAAACCTTATACGGTTGCGGACTAAGGGTCTCTGAACTTATTAGCCTGAGGTTGACTGATATACATTATGAACAGGAATATATTAATGTCACAGGCAAAGGTGATAAACAAAGGCTGGTCCCACTTAATTATAATACTATAAAACAGATAAAATTCTATTTACAGGACAGAAACCGCTTGAAGACAATAGTGGATAAAAATATTCTGTTCCTAAACCGTCGCGGTAAAAAGCTTACACGTATTATGATATACACAATAGTACGTGATCTGTGTGAGCTGGCAGGTATTAAAAAGAATGTCAGTCCACACACATTCAGGCATTCTTTTGCCACACACCTTGTACAGGCCGGTGCCGATTTAAGAGCTGTACAGGAAATGCTCGGACATGAGTCAATACTAACAACGGAGGTATATACCCATATCGACCGTGTTCAACTGAAGGAGACTATCAGCCTTTATCATCCAAGGGCAGGGAAGATATGAGCTGCCTTCCACTAAGGAGATGCAAATTAATCCTGATTTTGAACAATTTGCCCTGTTTTATACTTATATGGATAAAGGAGTGCCATAAATGGAATATTTTAAGGAATTCTTTAAGGAGCTGTATTTTATTACCATTGAGATGGCTCCCTATCTCATGATGGGATTTTTCTTTGCCGGTATTTTATACCTCCTGTTCCCAAAAAAAAGAGTAAGGAAATACATGGGACGTAGCAGGAATGGTGCTGTTGTAAATGCAGCCATTCTGGGAATTCCTCTGCCTCTCTGCAGTTGCGGCGTGATACCTACAGGTCTCTCATTCTACAGGAATGGTGCATCTAAAGGTTCAACGGTATCATTTCTTATATCAACACCACAGACCGGTATTGACTCAATACTTGTTACCTATTCAATGCTCGGCCTGCCTTTTGCACTTATCAGGCCGTTTATTGCACTGGCAACCGGCATATCAGGAGGATTTCTCACAAACAGGCTTACAAGGAAAGAAAAAGAAGAAGAAATTACGGGAAATAATAACAACAACACTCTGCCATCGGGTTTCTTCTCCCGGGTAAAAGCTATGTTTCGATATGCTTTCGTGGAATTCCTTCAGGATATTATGGGATGGCTAATTATTGGGTTATTGATTGCCGCACTTATTGCTGTACTTGTACCGGATGATTTTTTTGCAGGCAGGGCCAGCAATGATATACTTGAAATGCTGATAATACTTATCGCTGCCATACCTGTATATATTTGTGCTACAGCTTCCGTGCCGATAGCTGCAGTTTTAATGCTAAAAGGACTGAGCCCGGGAGCTGCCCTGGTACTACTTATGGCCGGACCGGCCACAAACGCGGCAACAATTACCATGATAGGTAAGGTAATGGGAAGAAAAAGCCTTGTCAGCTATCTTGTAACAATTATATCGGGAGCAATGATATTTGGTTTCCTGATGAACACATTATTGCCTGAAAGATGGTTTGTACTGCCTCAGCACATGATGTCTCATAACCACGAGATGTTGCCGCAATGGATCAGTATTGGATCTGCAATAATACTAGTGATACTAATAATCAACGGATATATGAAAAAGTTTTTCGGTAGAAAGAAACACGGTACAAATGATGAACCAGCCGTTCATCCCCCTGGTATTATAACAATGAAGGTCACGGGAATGACATGTAATCATTGTAAACAAAACGTTGAAAATGCAGCTTCTTCCGTTGAGGGTGTCGATTCAGCCAGTGTCGATCTCGGAAAAGGAAGCCTTTCAGTCAGTGGTGAAAATATCGACCTTAACAAAATCAGGTCAAATATCCGGTCCATTGGCTATGAAGTAGAAGAATAAGTTTTGAGTGACTTAGTGAAACGGAGTCCCTGACCTGCCGAAGAGAGCGTCAGGGATGAAAAATTAAAGATGAACATGCATCACAGGATTCATGTCAACGCTATTCAGGCATAGTCACTTCTTTTATCTAAAATCGTCAATCTTTAATCTTCAATCACCAGTCCGCCCGGCTCCAGGTTCTCAAGCCAGAATTTTTCCATGGTTTGCCTTACATGATAAGATGTATTTTCTCTTTCACTGATACCATGTGAACGCATTGGATATATCATCTGGTCAATAAGCTTGTTATGTTTAATCAATTCATTTGTAAGCATTTCAAAACTCTGATAGTGGACATTATCATCTGCTGTACCGTGCATAATTAACAGATTGCCCCGGAGGTTATGTGCATGTGTTATAGGCGAACCTTCCCTGTATCCTTCAGGATTATCCTGTGGTGTGCTCATATAACGTTCCTGGTATATCGTATCATAGTTCTTCTGATCGGATACAAAAGCAACGGCGATGCCTGTTTTATAAAGCTCAGGATACCTGAACATACAGTTGAGTGTCATCTGTCCTCCTCCACTCCAGCCGTGTATTCCAATTCTCGAGCCATCAACGAAAGGAAAGGTATCTATCACTTTCCTTACGGCTGCAGCATGGTCCTGTGGAGCCACTATCCCAATCTTCCTGTAAATAATTTTGCGCCATTCTCTTCCCCTTGGAGACCTGGTCCCTCTTGGGTCAATACTGAGTATAAGATAACCATGCTGCGCCATATACTGATGCCAGAGGTCGCCTCCTCCCCAGCTGTTCTGCACAGTAGCACCTGCAGGTTCACCATAGATATATATAATAACCGGGTATTTCTTTGAAGGGTCAAAATCGCGAGGCTTTATAAACCAGGCGTCAAGTTCAACCTCACCTATGTCTACCCTGAAGAACTCCTTGGGCTTAAGGCCCAGTCGGTCATACCTCTTTTTCGCTTCATTATTGCTTACCAGAAGCCTGGATTCTTTATGAGCGGGCAGGCTAACCAGTGAAATACGTGGAGGGGTTACTACGTTCTGGTATGTATGAACTGCCCATTTTGCATCAGCTGACATCTGGTATGAGTGCTGACCAGGGGTATCATCGGGAGTAACACGTTCAGCCTCCCCTTTGCCATCGAGCCTGCTCCTGTATAAATATCTATCTACAGGATTATCTGGTGACGCAATATAGTAAACATAACCACCTTGGGGATCAATGCAGCTTATGCTTATCACGTCAAAATCACCTCTGGTAATAAGATCAATTTCTTTTCCATCCCGTGCAACCTTATATAGATGGAGCCATCCATCTTTCTCACTGGTCCAGGTAAAGAACTTTTCATTATCCAGCCACATAATATTATCATGAATATCCAGAAAAGCTTCGTCAGTATCTGTAAGAATATTATTGAGTAACATGGTGTTTATATCACCCACCCACACAGTATTCGTATTCTGCTTGCGGTTAAGTTGCTGAATCATCACATCATCAGAGCCCGGTATAAATTCCATCCTGGCAAGGTAATTATTCCTTGGATCACCCGGTATGTCAAACCATCTCGTATCGCCACCTGCAGAAGATATTACACCAACCTTAACTGCTGAATTAGTGGTTCCGGCTTTGGGATATGGTAAAGGGATAGGCACTGAATATACCGAATCGACATTATCTATCATATAGAACACTCCGGTACCTTCAGTATCTGTTTGCCAGTAAGCAATATGTTCGCCATCCGGACTCCATCTGAACCCATCCCGGCAATTAAGCTCCTCCTCGTAGACCCAATCAAATGTACCATTAATGATATTATCTCCACCATCGTACGTAATCTGATTGATTTTACCGGTTGCCAGGTCTTCAACATAAATATTTTGCTTGCTCACATATGCAACCCTTGATGCATCAGGGGAGAATTTAGCAAACATCATAGTTGCTCTTTCAACATCCTTTCCCAGTTGACTCAGGTTTCCTGTCTCAAGATCGAGCACCCAGTAATCTCCCCTTGTATGGTATCTCCATACCCTCCTCGTATTGGTGAATATTAGTAACCTGGTATTATCCTCCGACCATGTATAGTCTGCAATTACTAATGGCTCGGAGCTTCCTGCAGGAATTAATTGTTTGGAAGAAATCAAGACCGATCTAATTCCTGTTCCGGCTTCATACCTCACAATGTCGGAGGCTCCTGTTTCTGCATTTATCTCAAGGGTTGAATACCCTCCGGAATCTTTCATCCACCTTACAGGACCGAATCTTTCCTGGGTATATACCCTGTTCCTGTAAATATCTTCAAGCCTCAGTTCATTATAATCCTGTGCAATTATCAGGTTATTAAAAAGCAATGATGCCAGTAGTGCCAGGAAAATGGGTAAACAGTACTTTTTCATAATATTTATATATTTATTTTACATGCGATATTCATCAACTTTGAGTAATAATTTATATCTCCCTTCCTTAAGTACAAAACTACCGGTTTCGTTGTATAATTCTGTACTTATTGTTAAGTTTTTATCCATAGATTCTATCTCTATCAACTGCATATTAGACGGAAATATGATTTTTGCTTCACTTTTCTCAGGGATCTTCAGATAGTAATAATATTTAGTAACTTCTTCCTGTCTCCAGCTGGAGACTATAATGCCTGATCCAGAACGGTAGCTGCAATTGACACTATTGAGTCCCTGAGGAAATTTTGGAGATAATATAAACTTCCTGAAACCAGGGTTATCAGGATCAGGATTTATGCCTGCCAGGTATCTGTAGAGCCATTCAGAAATGCTTCCGAACATTGGATGACAGTTCGAATAGGTGTTGTCACTCTCCTTCCATGTTTCCCATATAGTTGTTGCCCCTCTTTTTATCATGTGGCCCCAGCCCGGATAATCATAATTATTTACCACATTATATGCATCAGATACCTTACCTGTTTTTGACAAAGCTGAAAGAATATACTTTGTTCCAAATATACCTGTGGTAAAATGTCCTCCTGCTTTATTAATATAGTATAATAAGCTATCGGTAACTACTGCAATATCCTTTTCGGGGACAAGGTCAAAATGGAGAAGTACCGAATATAGTACCTGTTTATTCTCAACTTCATATTCGGGGACAAGCCAGAAACTGTTCAATAATAATGAAGAAAGTTCAGATTCCAGGTCTGAGTATTTTTCGATGCCCCTGTCATCATTCATGTATTCTGCAAATTCTTTCATAATACGTGCACATTGCAAATAATGTGCTGTTCCTGTAAGTTCCACCGGTACATTTTCCAGTGACTCATGATCACTTAAACCTGAATCGACGACTAAATCAGGATGTAACCTGGCTACTTTTTCCATCCATCTTTTATCAAGAGTATATAATTCTTTAATTATGTCTGTATCAGCGTAATACAGGTAAAGGTAGTACTGTGTTGTGAGGAATGCTGATTCCCAGCTCAGTCCGCAATAATTTATACCAACATAGGGTGCTGTGTCAACAAAAATCGAATCATTTATTGCATCAACCCAATCATAAACAGTTTTGCGGTAGAAATCCTTCATATCAAAATTATAGATAAAGGCTTCACTCGTTGCATTCAGGTCGCCTCCATATCCGAACTTTTCACGAGCGGGACAATCTGATTGTACGCTTATCAGGTTTGCCTTGAATGTACGCATGGTCGCCTCCTGTATTGAATCAAGCAAATCAGACGAGCAAGTGATGCTATTGGATTGCAGATCTGTGCTGATAAAAAGACCCCGTATATCTGAAAGCTCAGGCTTGTAATCCAGGCCGTTAATTTCAATGTATCTGTAGGTGTGGAATGTAAATTCAGGAGAGAAAAATGCAATTGAGTCTTTGTTAAATATATAAGTATCTGTCTGCCAGGCAATAGCAGGTGCGCCCGGACCACCCATACCTTCCTGTTTTATTTGACCACATACTGCAGTCATGGGATTGAGCGCACCTGATTCATATATTCTCTCCCCAAAACGAAAAACCACAGAGTCTCCGGGTTTACCTTTCAACATTATTCTATATACGCCGGTGAAATTAACTCCCATATCTATTATCCATTTATCATCTGCTATACCATATATATTAACCGGGATTAATGTATCCACCACCACTACTGGTGGAAAGAATTGTTTCTGTAATTGCCCTCCCGGACCTGGGGAAATAATAACCTGATCCCAGTGATCATCATTAAACCCGGGTTTGTTCCAACCTTCCTGCTCATATGATGCATTGTACACTAGTCCTAGGTAAACATCATTTCTCATAACCGGTCCACAAGAGAATTTCCATGAATTATCTGAAATTATTTCCTGGACTGAATCATCATTGTACTCAACAATTATTTTTGCTATAAAACAGGGTTTACCGACCGTAAGATTATCTCTCAGATTCAGGTGCCCCCACATTTTAAGAGGCAATGGATTATAGAATCCATTGCCAAGGCTCACACCCATGCAATTGAGTCCTTTTACTATGCTTCCTGAAATATCATATTCTGAATAATACACACGCTTACTGTAGTCAGTCCACGAAGGGCTCAAAATATTAGCTTTTGAACCAAAGCCATTTATGAAAAACCTGTAATAACCAGCAGCTGAAATTAAGAGTTTAGCACTTTTAAACTCTTTACTGATTATGAATTCCTTTCTGAAGAGGGGTGCCTGATTAGTTCCATAAAACAAACTGTCATGCTCCGGCATAGGCTTGCTATCCTGTATCCAGTAAGCTTTTCCCAGGTCATAGTGGATGATTCCCTTTTCGCAACCTGTTAATAAAATCATCAATAATAACAGGGATAAGAAGGTATTAATGTATTGTCTCATATTTTACTTTACTCAATTACAATACTATAAATGGATCCTGCCTCCGATTCAAACTCAAATACTCCATCTTCGATTTCTTGCTTAGCTACACTTCTGCCTGAGGTAAAAATCTTACAATCCGAACCGATATTTATCCTGCATTTTTCACCCGCTTTAGAAATAATTTCCACATCGGTCAGTTTATTATTTTTCCATGCAAAAGACAGTTCAAATCCTCCCCTGGCGCAAACACCACTGAATTTACCATTATCCCATTCATCCGGCAAAGCAGGTAGCAGATCTATTACTCCCTCATGAGATTGAACAAGCATCTCCGTGATGCCTGCAGTCACACCCATTGTACCATCTATTTGCAAAGGTGTATAGCATTTAGCAAAAAGTTGTGGATATGCCTGTTCCTTAATATATCCCCTAAAAATTTTGTGTGCCCTGTTACCATCATATAATCTTGCCCACAGGGCCATTTTCCAGCCCCTGGAAAAGCCTGTTCCCCCGTCACCTCTCTGTTCAAGAACTTCTTTGCAGGCATTAATGAGACCGGGAGTTTCCTTTACTGATATAACATTGCCCGGATACAGACCGTACATATGAGAAAAATGCCGGTGCTTTTCTTCAAGCTGTTTATAGTCCTCTGTCCATTCCTGCAATGAACCATCCGAACCAATCATCGGCGGCACCAGTCTGTCCCTTGCCTGTTTAACATTATCTGCAAATTCCTGGTCTACTCCCAGCAGGTTAGCAGATTCAATATAATATCCAAAAAGGTCTGTTAATATCTGCATATCAATTGAAGAGCCATAGCAGATAGTTGTGAAATAGTACATCCCTGTGATTTCATCATAAAAATACCTGTATCCAGGTCCGTCAGGCGGATTCTCTGGTGAATTTGAAGGATTTGTTACCAGCCATTTACCATTTGGATGCTCTACAAGGAAATCCATGAAGAACCTGACAGATTCTTTTATTACAGGATATATATCCCTGAGATAATCAATATCCATGGTATAGAGGTAATGTTCCCATAAATGGGTTGTGAGCCAGGCACCACCTGTTGTGAATGTTCCCCACGTTGGTCCATCCATAGGAGCTGCTACTCTCCAGATATCAGTATTCTGGTGGAAAACCCATCCCCCGGCACCATAATGTTCCCTTGCAACTTCTGAGCCCTGGTCTGATAGTTCTTTAACCATTTTGATGAGTGGTTCAGCACATTCAGAAAGATTAGCTGACTCAACAGGCCAGTAATTCATTTCAATATTAATATTAGTAGTGTACTTCGAGTCCCATGCAGGATTCATATCTTCATTCCATATACCCTGAAGGTTTGCAGGCTGGGTGCCTGGTCTTGAGGAAGATATAAGCACATAACGGCCAAAATTATATGCAAGTGCAGCAAGGTCAGGATCTGAATTATTTTCAAATCCTTCCATTCGTCTGTCCGTTGGGAGATAAGAATTTTCAGTAGCGGGTAACTGCAGCTTTACCCTGTTATACAAACTGCTGTAATTGTCAACTGAAGATCTCTTCAGCTGTTCATAAGACTTTTCTTCAATATTCTTCAGATAATTCTCCACCCGCAAATTCTGGTCTGCACTAAGATCCTTGTAGTTAACAAAATTAGTTGCTGCAACAAGATATAATGTAACTGAGCTGGCATTCTCAACTATTAATTCTGTCCCATCCACCCTTAGTTTACCACCATCGTTTAAAGCCTTGAGCTGCACACGATACCTGATTTTCCCTTCAATTCCCATATAATCTGCTGACTTACCATTAACCATTAAGCCATCATCTCCTGCCCCATCCATTCTGAAATAATCTGTGGCATAATTGGAATGAGCCAGATTTCTGACTCCACGCAGCTGAGCCTTAAAATTGAGGCCTCCTTCTTTGTCACAGTCAAGCCTGATCACAATTACCTGGTCAGGAGCTGAAGAAAAAACCTCCCTGGTATAACTAACACCATCCGATTTATATGAAACATGAGCAATACCTGTACTCAGATCCAGCCACCTGGTATAATCTGTGACATCAGACTGCTCATCAAAAAAGATATGAAGTTTTGCTGTTGATTGATATTTCTGTTGCTCAACCGGGTAACCCATAAGGTAACGACCGAATAATTTATGTGCCTTCAATGGTTCTCCATCAAAAATATATTTCTGTATTTCAGGTAAGACTTTATACCCGCCTTTAACAACTGTCGAATAAGGTCCTCCTGACCAGTATGTCTCTTCATTTATCTGGATTATTTCCTCATCAAATCCTCCAAATATCATTGCACCAAGCCGGCCGTTACCTACAGGAAGAGCTTCCTCCCATTCATCAGCCGGCTGCTCATACCATAAAGTAGATGATGTATTAAATGAACTTTTCTGGGCAACAATAATGAATTGAACAAAAATGAATATTGAAAGAACAACAGTTCTTTTCATGACCTGATTTATTAATTATTAATTTCGGTATCTTATTGAATAACAAAGTAACAATATTTATTAAAATAGCTCCCGTTCAGGGTATAAAGAAAAAGGAAATTAAATCAAAATAATAATTAATATACATATATTGATAACCAGCACTTTAACAACATGCTATAAATGTCTTTTCTTCATAAATTTTTTGTATATTTGCGACTTGAATTTTTTAAAGAAACACTAATATAAAAAAAGAACTTATGGCTAAGGTAAAAAGAGTTTACACTTTTGGAGATAAGAAAGCCGAAGGCAACACAGGTATGAAAAATTTACTGGGCGGCAAGGGTGCCAACCTGGCTGAGATGAACCTTACTGGTGTACCGGTGCCTCCTGGTTTTACTATTACAACTGAGGTATGCAGGGAATATAATGAGATGGGCCGGGAGAAGGTAGTAGATTTAATCACGGAAGAGGTTAAAGATGCAATTGGAAATATTGAAAAGATAATGGGATCAAAATTTGGTTCCAGGGATAATCCGTGCCTTTTATCTGTCAGATCAGGCGCAAGGGTGTCAATGCCCGGGATGATGGATACCGTCTTAAACCTGGGAATGAATGATGATGCAGTTGTAGGTCTCGCAAAAAAAACCGGCAATGAAAGGTTTGCCTGGGACTCCTATCGCAGGTTTGTACAAATGTATGGTGACGTTGTAATGGGCCTTAAGCCTGAATCAAAAGAAGATGTTGATCCATTCGAAGAGATAATTGAAATGCTGAAGGAAGAAAGGGACATAGAAGATGATATCGATTTAACAGTAGATGATCTCAAACTACTGGTAACAAAATTTAAAAAAGCCGTAAAAGATAAAACCGGCCTTGATTTCCCCACCGATCCCTGGGAACAGCTGTGGGGAGCAATTTATGCTGTGTTTGATAGCTGGATGAACCAGCGTGCAAAATACTATCGCCAGATGAACAATATACCTGAAGAATGGGGTACAGCTGTGAACGTCCAGGCTATGGTATTCGGGAATATGGGTAAAAAATCCGGAACAGGAGTTGCTTTCACACGTGATGCAGCGACCGGGGAAAATATTTTTAACGGAGAGTATCTTATTGATGCCCAGGGTGAAGATGTTGTTGCGGGGATAAGAACACCTCAGCAGATAACTCATGAGGGATCATTGCGATGGGCAAAGCTGGCAGGTGTAAGTGAAGATGAAAGATCGGCAAGGTACCCATCCCTTGAAGAAGTAATGCCTGAAGTATACCAGGAATTGTTCACAATCCAGAAAAAGCTGGAAGATCACTACAGTGATATGCAGGATCTCGAATTTACCATCCAGGATGGAAAATTATGGCTGTTGCAGACAAGAAACGGGAAAAGAACAGGCGCAGCCATGGTAAAAATAGCCATGGATCTTCTCAAGGAGGGTAAGATAGATGAAAAAACAGCTCTTCTCCGACAGGAGCCCAATAAGCTTGATGAGCTGCTGCACCCGGTTTTCGACGATAAGGCACTTAAAAGTGCAAAAGTGATAGGCAAGGGCCTTCCTGCATCCCCGGGAGCTGCCACAGGCCAGATAGTATTTTTTGCGGATGAAGCTGCCAAGTACCCTTCATCAATACTTGTGCGTATTGAAACATCACCCGAAGACCTGGAAGGTATGAACGTAGCAAAAGGTATCCTGACAGCCCGCGGAGGAATGACTTCCCATGCTGCCGTTGTAGCAAGGGGAATGGGTAAATGTTGTGTTTCAGGTGCCGGAAATATTACCATAAATTATAAAACACGGACCATGAAAGCCGGGGGTGCAATCTTTAACGAAGGTGACTGGATATCACTCAACGGTACCACCGGAGAAGTATATGAATCGAAAATTGCTACAATTGAACCTCAGATGGGTGGTGACTTTGGGGAGATAATGGATCTGGCAGAAAAATATACCAGGATGGATGTTAGGACAAATGCCGACACACCTAAAGATGCCATGACGGCAAGGAAATTTGGTGCCAAAGGAATAGGTCTGACGCGTACCGAACACATGTTCTTCGAAGGCGAAAGGATAACCGCCATGAGAGAGATGATCATGTCTGATGAAGAAGGAGAAAGGCGTAAAGCTCTTGAGAAACTATTGCCCTACCAGAGGGAAGATTTCGAAGGTATTCTTGAAGCTATGCAGGGATATGGAGTTACCATCAGATTACTTGATCCACCTCTTCATGAATTTGTTCCACATGAAGAAGAAAACCAGGCTGAAATGGCCAAAGAAATGGGAATCACAACTGAAGAGGTTAAAGATATAGTAGAATCATTACATGAATTTAACCCGATGCTCGGTCATCGTGGCTGCCGCCTGGGTAACACATACCCGGAAATAACTGAAATGCAGGCCAGGGCAATCATCGAAGCTGCATGCAATCTTAAAAAGAAAGGAATTGATGCAAAACCCGAAATAATGGTCCCCCTTATCGGTACTGTTAAGGAATTCAAGATTCAGGAACAAATAATCCGTGAGGTGGCCGAACAGGTCTTTAAAGAAAAAGATACAAGGGTTGATTATATGGTAGGAACAATGATAGAGATACCACGTGCAACATTGATGGCTGACAAGATAGCTGAAGCAGCTGAATTCTTTTCTTTCGGTACAAACGATCTGACCCAAATGACATTTGGATATTCGAGGGACGACGCGAATAAATTCCTTCCCGTATATATAAAGAAAGGAATATTGAAGGATGATCCTTTCCAGATCCTTGACCAGGAAGGTGTCGGACAGCTGGTAAAACTGGGTACTGAAAGAGGCCGTTCAGCAAGGAAAAACCTGAAGGTGGGTATCTGTGGTGAGCATGGTGGTGAACCAAGCTCAGTAGAATTCTGCCATAGAGTGGGAATGGACTACGTTAGCTGCTCACCATACAGGGTTCCGATTGCAAGACTGGCGGCAGCACAGGCAAACATAAGATAAGTTATTCCTTTTCAAGGTATAACTCGTAATCAAGGCTGAAAATATCATTTATAGCCCTGTCAGCTATGTTATCAAAGAATTTGGTCGATCCATAACGGACATCAAATAATGTACGGTCAATATCAATGTGACCTGTGAAAATAATGGACTCTTCTGAAGATGTAAGATCAGTTACAAACTCAAGTGGCCTCGTTATACCTTTTATGGTGACATTTCCCGTTATATTGATTGAACCTCCATTCTTGACCTCGGAACCTGTTATTTCAAATATTGCCTCCGGGTATCTCTCAACACTGAAGAAATCATCTGATCTTAGGTGATCTTCAAGCCTTTTTCTCATTCCGTCATTCTCAATATCGGTATCCGCAATAGTGGTCATATCGACTATAATGGTACCACCAACCAGCCTGTTCTGTTGCATTTTAAGCTCAGCTGATTTTAACATTATAGTCCCGGTGTGTTCTCCGCCTATCTTCTTACCATGCCACAAAATAACTGTTTTGTCAGGCCTGGCCTTATACGTCTGCGCCTGTATGGCTGGCAAAAAGCTACCCAGCATAACTGTAATAATTATTAAATATGATCTTTTCATTTTATTTATTATTTTATTTCGTTTAACTATATAGACAAATATTTAAACAAAATGTTTAAAATGTCTTCCATAATAATTCAAAGCAATTATACCGGATCAGCATAATTATAATCTGAATAGAATATTTCCACATGTATACTGAATAGAATATTTCCACATGTATACCAAATAACATATATCTGCTTCGCCTCAGGAGACTAAATATTTTATACCTTTGGTGATTACTAACTTAAATCTATAGTAATGGTCACCGATAAAAGTCTTCTTGCCTATAATATTAAGAATCCAAAAGAGATTATCTATAATCCTGATTATGAATATTTATTTCAGGCTGAAACCAGCCCGGAATTGTCAGGTTACGAGAAGGGTATCATAACTGAAACGGGTGCTGTGGCTGTTGATACGGGAATATATACCGGAAGGTCACCGAAGGATAAATATATTGTAATGGACGATAAAACCAGGGATACAATATGGTGGAAGTCAGAAACAGCGCAGGTATCTGATAATAAACCTATAAACCTGGAGGTTTGGAATCATTGTAAAAGTCTGGCATCTGAACAGTTATCAGGTAAAAAATTATACGTTATGGATTGCTATGCCGGTGCCAATGAAAGTACTCGTCTGAAAATCAGGTTTATAATGGAAGTGGCATGGCAGGCCCATTTTGTGAAGAATATGTTTATCAGGCCTACTGAAGAGGAATTAAAGATTTTTAAACCTGATTTTGTTTTTCTGGTTGCTTCCAAAACAAGTAACAGCATATGGAGAGAGCAGGGATTACATTCCGATACATTTGTTTTTTTCAACCTCACTGAGAATATGGCGGTGCTTGGAGGCAGCTGGTATGGTGGAGAGCTAAAAAAGGGTATCTTCTCTGTAATGAATTACTACCTCCCGCTTCAGAAAATTGCTGCCATGCATTGTTCAGCCAATGTTGGTAAGGATAATGATGTGGCTATTTTCTTCGGTTTGTCCGGCACAGGTAAGACCACTCTTTCAACAGATCCTGACAGGGCACTGGTAGGGGATGATGAACATGGATGGGATGATGATGGCCTTTTTAATTTTGAGGGAGGTTGTTATGCAAAATGCATACACCTGAGTAAAGAGAATGAACCCGATATTTATAATGCCATAAGGAGGGATGCCCTTCTGGAAAATGTTGTTGTAAGGGATGATTCTTCAATTGATTTCGAGGATGACAGAAAAACTGAAAACACAAGGGTATCATACCCTATTTACCATATCAATAATATAGTTAAACCCATCTCAAAGGCAGGGCATGCCAAAACAGTAATATTCCTCACAGCAGATGCATTCGGTGTTTTGCCTCCCGTGGCAAAACTAGACAGGGGAAAGACAATGTACTATTTCATAAGCGGATACACCGCCAAAGTGGCTGGAACTGAGAGAGGGATAAAAGAACCCCAACCCTCTTTCTCTGCGTGTTTTGGTGCAGCATTCCTTTTGCTAGATCCCTGTATTTACGCTACTGAACTGGTGCGTAAAATGAAGATGCACGGCGCTGATGCCTGGCTGGTTAATACAGGTTGGATGGGAGGTCCTTATGGTGTAGGAAACAGGATTGATCTGAAGTCCACCAGGAAGATCATCAATAAAATATTGGACGGATCAATAAATAACAGTGAATTCCATGAGATACCCGTCTTTAACCTGGCAGTACCTGATAAATTAGAAGGTGTCGACAGCAAGCTTCTTGAACCTTCGAGCGCCTGGAAAAATCCTGACGACTGGTATGAATCAGCGAAGACACTTGCCGATAAATTTATCAAAAATTTTAAGAAATTTGCAGTAAACGAGGATCTCCTCGAACTGATCAAGTATGGACCTCAACTATAAGATTTTCGCGCTGGTTTGCCTGCTGGCCTACTCCCTGGGATCGGTGGCCACTGCCGTGTGGGCGGGCAAAATGTTTCACGGAATAGACATAAGGCAACACGGAAGCGGCAATGCAGGTGCAACAAATACCATTAGGGTTTTTGGATGGGCCACAGGTATTCCCGTACTTGTAATTGATATAGCCAAAGGATGGCTGGCGGCCAGCCTGCCTGTCATTCTGAAATTAGCACCACCGGGATCGGCTGAACTGATGAATATGCAGATAATAACTGGTATGATTGCCATCCTGGGACATGTGTTTCCTGTTTTTGCCGGATTTAAGGGCGGGAAAGGAGTAGCAAGTACTTTTGGGGTTTTACTTGCACTCCAACCAACAGTTACCCTATTATGCATGGCTGTGTTTCTGGTAATATTGCTGGTTACCGGGTACGTATCATTAGCTTCAATATCGGCAGGTATTGCATTTCCCCTAATATCACTGCTTTTCGTTGGAAGCCCTTCAATAGTGTTTACCATTTTCGCAATACTGGTTGCCCTGGCTCTCATTCTAACTCACAGGAAGAACATTAACAGGCTTCTGAAAGGAGAAGAAAACAGGTTTCTCTGGAAAAAAAGAAATCCCGGTTAATATTTGTTATATGATATTACTTCATCAGGATCTTTTCGTCTTTTGGGTCTTCTGGGTTTGGAAGGATAACCGAGTGTGATAATCAGTTCAGCCCGTCTTGATGAAGGTATTTCAAGCAATTCTTTTACCTTCTTCTCATTGAACCAGCCTATAATGCAGGTACCAAGACCTTCGGCCAGAGCCTGCAGGCATATATTCTCCACAGCTATACCTATATCAATCAAAGAATAATCCTTATCTTTCACCGTGCCTCCAACACGCGATATCACCTTACCCTTCTCCCTCACAACAACTAACAGGACCGGTGCCTGATCAACAAAATTATTAAAGCCTAATTCCCTGGCCGATGCAGCACCTGCTACTTTATCCCTGAGTCCGGGCTCGTTAACAACTATGAACCTCCATGGCTGTGAGTTACATGCTGATGGAGCCATCCTAGCAGCTTCAAGTACCCTGATGAGTTTATCATCCTCAACATTTTTATTATGATATCCCCTGTCGCTTTGCCTTGATAAAATTATCTCCAGCATTTCTTTACCTGAAATATTAATCATATGTTTTTTTTTGCGTTTTAGAAGATAGTAAATATAACTCTTTCGTTCATTAACTATAAAATCATAATTATCATAAAAACAAAGTGAAAACTTTCCTGCCAGCCACAATGTTATTTTAATACTCATGTCAGCATGCCAGAAAAAGCAAAGCAGTGAGTATAATTTGTACTTACCTTGGTGATCTGTCCAATATGGAAAGTTATTGATATACCAATGAACTTCCTGATAGTCTCAACAACATTTCTAATGAAGTTCTCATATTTCATGGTAATTCTTCACCGGATGGTGTAGAACCTGACGGAATAGGGATAAGGGGACTTTTACGACAGCCTTGCCAGAGCTTCTTTCATCCTGGCGCAGGCTTCCCTGATTTCTTCATCAGACGCAGCATATGATAACCTGATGCAGGCGGGAGCTCCAAATCCTTCACCCCCTACCACTGCCACACGGGCTTTTTCAAGGATATATATTGCAAGGTCATTTGAATCGTTTATGGTTGTTTCCCCATCACTTTTCCCAAAAAACCATGTCACATCAGGAAAAACATAGAAAGCTCCCTGGGGGACCCTGATCTCCAATCCTTCTATGCCCTTCAATAATCCACATATCAGGTCTCTTCTTTTCAAAAAGGCATCCCTCATATCCCGGGGTGAATTACTTTGGGAGGTAATAGCTGCCAGCGCTGCCCTCTGCCCAATGGATGATACGCCCGAAGTAAACTGACCCTGTAGCTTATTTACTGCCTTGGCAATCCATAAAGGTGCACCTATATAACCAATTCGCCATCCAGTCATTGCATACCCTTTAGACACTCCGTTAACGGTAATAACCCTGTCATATATAAAATCAAATGAAGCCATGCTTTCATGCTTGCCGGAAAAGGTAATATGTTCATAAATCTCATCAGATATTATAAATAAGCCTTCATATTTTTCAATCACCCTGGCCAGCCTTTCCATTTCCTCCCTGCTGTATACCATCCCGGTCGGATTTGAGGGAGAATTGAAAATAATAAGTCTTGACCGTTCCGTTATTGCCTCTTCCAGTTGACTGGCAGTAAGTTTGAAATCGTTATTAATATCCGTTTTTATAACAACTGGTTTTCCTTCCGCAAGAATTATCTGGTCATAATAACTAACCCAGTAAGGTGCAATGATTATGACTTCGTCACCCGGATTTACCAGGCTCAGAACAACATTAATAATTGAATGCTTTCCACCAGCAGAAACAACAACCTGTTCAGGTGAATAATGTAGATTGTTCTCCCTTTTAAATTTTTCTGATATTGCTTTCCTCAGATCAGGATAACCCGGTACAGGAGGATAATGAGTGTAGTTATCATCTATCGCTTTCTTAGCTGCCTCCTTGATATCATCCGGTGTATTGAAATCTGGTTCTCCGATACTAAGATTAATTACATCAATGCCCTTTTCTTTCATATCCCTGCTTTTCTGGGCCATAGCCAGTGTTTGCGATATTGAAAGAGATTTGATACGGTCAGATAGGTATTCCATTATTCAAAGATTATTTTATAAAGCTTAAAATTAATTTATTTTTACTAATGAGCACTGCATAAAACACAATTTGTACATTCCAGTTTTCCATAAAAAATCTTACGTTTGTATATTACTCAATTACAAGTAAAGCGATGGAAATGGTGAAAGATATTCTGCTGGTGACAATACCCGCACTGCTGGTTCTACTAACTGCATATCTTCTAATACGTAAGACAATTGAAAATGATCGGGAGAAAAGACGGCACGAGATCATACTTCAAAATTCCAGGACCATAACGCCTGTCAGGCTACAGGCATATGAAAGACTTACTCTTTTTCTGGAAAGGATATCAATGGAGTCACTTATCATGCGGACTCACAAGCAGGGTATGGATGCAAGAAAACTCCATACTGCCCTGCTGACTACTATCAGGTCTGAATATGATCACAACCTGGCACAACAGATATATATTTCACCGCAGGCCTGGGAAGTGATTAAGAGTGCCCGAACAAACACGATCAAACTTATTAATACCATTGTCGAGAAGATACCTCCGACAGCCAGCAGTTCAGACCTCTCAAGGAATCTGCTGGAGGCTGTGATGGATATGGACCAGGAACCAGCAAAGGTAGCCCTGGACTTCCTTAAAAAAGAGATTTCAACGATGCTATAGACTTTGTAACAGGCTGATAATAAGATGTTAATTAGTTGTTAATCAGTTTAATGTCCCATAAACTCATTCTAAACTTTAATCAACTTCTTTCAACTATTTAAACCTTATTCAACCTTATTCAACCTTATTACAGAAGCTCAATGCTCCTTTTTACGAAAGTACTGAGTTTTTCTCCCTTGAGCATATTATTCGCCAGCAGTGCAAGATCGATAAGTTGCTGTACAACGGGTTTATTATCAGCATACTTGTTTATGATACCCTGAAGCTTTTCTTCTGCTTTTGTTTTCTTCTTTATCAGGGCTTCCAGTTTGTCTTTTTCAGCCTGGGTTATCTCCTCTTCCTTTTTGCCTTCCTGGTTTTTCTCAGTATTTCCTATTTCCTTCTCAAGTGCAGATATTGAGTCAGACTGTTTCTTTACGGTCTCACCAATTTCCTTCTGTACATCCTTTACCAATCCCTCGATGGTAGGATGATTTGTATTGATTACCAGGTTATAGGAGTCAGGCATATCGCCATAGAAATTCATACCACCGCCCAGTTTTGACATATCTTTCATTCTCCTCATAAATTCTGATTGTGTTATAATAACCGGCGAATCAGACTCATGCATTGCTTCTGTAACAGGTATAAAACTATCGTTGCCTTTCAGCTGGCTTGAGAATACCTTCTTTATTATTTCCTGCTGGTTCTGATCCAGCTTTGATTCTATCTTTTCCTCCTTTTCAATGAGTTTATCGATAACATCTGAATCAACCCTTACAAAACGACTTTCCTTGAATTTTGTTTCAAGGTGATTGATCAGATGGGGCTCAAGTTCTCCATCCATCAAAAGAACATCATAGCCTTTTGCTTTAGCCTTATCGATATAACTGTACTGCGATTCTTTGTCAGTGGCATAAAGGTAGATAAGGGTTTTATTTTTATCTGTCTGGTTCTCCTTAATTATTTTTTCATATTCGTCGAACGTAAAGTATTTACCATCAGTATTCTTAAGCAATGCAAACTTAAGTGCTCTGTCAAAGAATTTTTCTTCCGTTATCATCCCGTATTCTATAAAGAGCTTCAGGTCGTCCCACTTCTTCTCAAAATCATCACGGTTTTCTTTAAAAATCTCATGGAGTCTTTCAGCAACTTTCTTGTTTATATGGCTTGAGATTTTCTTCACATTGGAATCGCTCTGTAGATAGCTTCTTGAAACGTTCAGGGGAATATCAGGTGAATCTATTACTCCGTGCAACAATGTAAGAAACTCCGGAACAATACCCTCAACCGAATCTGTTACAAATACCTGATTACAGTAAAGTTGTATCTTATTTTTCTGTATTTCAATATTATTTTTTATCCTGGGAAAATATAGAATACCTGTGAGGTTAAATGGATAATCAACATTAAGATGTATATTGAATAACGGCTCATCAGCCATTGGATAGAGTTCCCGGTAGAACGACTTATAATCCTCCTCTTTCAGATCAGCAGGTTTCTTGGTCCAGGCTGGTTCGGTGTTATTAATAATTTTATCCTTATCCGTATCGACATACTTATTATCCTTCCATTCTTTTTCTTTACCGAATGCTATTTTTACGGGCAGGAAACGACAGTACTTATTGAGCAATTCCTCAATCTTTGTCTCCTCCATGAATTCCTTTGAATCTTTATCAAGGTGCAGTATGACTTCAGTACCCACCCTGTCTCTATCAGCTTCCTCAATTGTATATTCAGGGCTGCCATCACACGTCCACTTGACAGCAGGTGCATCCTTCTGCCATGATTTGGTTATCACCTCAACCTTATCTGATACCATAAAAGAGGAATAGAATCCAAGGCCAAAATGACCTATTATTGCATTAGACTGTTCCTTATACTTATCCAGGAAATCATTGGCACTGGAGAATGCAATCTCGTTCAGATATTTCTTAAGTTCATCTGAAGTCATCCCCAGACCATAATCCGAAACGCTTAATGTCTTCTTTTTCTTATCAATCGATATCCTGATAGTTGTATCGCCCAGTTCCTCCTTATATTCGCCCACTGATGCCAGTGTATTCAGTTTCTGTGTGGCATCAACAGCATTTGAAACAAGTTCGCGTATAAATATTTCATGATCAGAGTATAGGAACTTTTTTATAATTGGAAAAATATTCTCAGTAGTAACGCCAATCTTACCTTTCTGCATTTTTTTTGATTTTATAGTTTGACAAATTATCAAGTCCTTATTTTCAAAGCTCGTGCCAATCGGACTTCTATGACAAATAGTCATATGACAGGATAAAAATTGCAGAAAAAGGTTTAACGGGGGATAAATAAATGAATGGATTAACTCATCAATTCTGTAGTTCGTCTTTCAGTCTTTTCGCATCTCAGTCTGTCAATCTCTCAGTTTGTCATTTCCTTCATCACTTTTTCTCAGGTCTATTGCCTCAACCAATACCAGTTTTCCTTCTTTTAATTCCAGTGCGTCATAAGAAAAATCAGGACCATAATATTTATATAATCCTTCGAACTGTTCTGAGGAGGGTGACAGATGATCGAATATAATCCTGTTACGATCGTCATTAAATCTGAGCATCATTGTGGCCAGCGGTGAATATTTAAAGATCATCCTGTTCAGGTCTTTATCCCCTGCACGTATTATTTTTCTTCCGAAAACCGGCTCTCCCTCATTATTAAAATGCAGAACCTCAATAACCTTTGAGTTCATATTTATATTATCCGGATCATATCCAAGGAGGATGTAGCTAATGTCCTCTCCCTGGCCAACAGGTTGTATATCATAATATAATGACCCGTACCAGTTGCTATTATCAATAGTTTCACCTTCTTCGACTCCCTGTAATCCCTCTTCTCCCACCATCAGGTATTTCCTGTCAAGTGTTTTATTATATATTATACAGTTATAAAGGTTATTGCCTCCTGCTACGGGAATATTCCAGGTAAAGATTTTAATGATGCTGTCAGCTGAACTTATCTGGCCAAGGTATTTAACTCCCCGGATAGCTGTGCCTGTTATGTCATCAACTGATTCAAGGTACTCAAGCAATGAGTTTGCTATAGAGTCATTGAAAGCCAGTTTCTCATTTACAGATGAAGCCCCTGTTATTCTGCTGAAATAATAATTTACATTATCAGCTACCTGAGCCGACCCGAGCTGTGTTATTAGAAGAAAATGAAGCAGGAGTATTCTTTCAGGATATTTCATCGAGAGTTTTATGGATGGTATCAATTGCATAGTCTATTTCGTCGTTCTCAATTATGAGCGGAGGAGAAATGCGGAATGAATCATTGCAAAAAAGAAAGCGGTCAAGCATAAGGCCGTTCTTTGTTCCACCCTCAATAAATTTATCAGCTATATCCGATGATGACAGTTTAACAGCAAGGAATAATCCTTCACCTCTTATGTCCAGTATTTGTTTATGCTTTAATTTATCCCTGAATCTTTTGCCCTTAACAGTTGCTGAATTATACAATTCTTCGCTGCAAATAAATTCCAGTGCCGCCAGACCGGCAGCACAAGACACCGGATGACCACCGAACGTTGTAATATGCCCCAGGGCGGGCTTATCCATCAGGGTGGATATTATCTTTCTGGATGAAATGAATGCACCCAATGGCATCCCTCCCCCCAATGATTTTGCCAGGCATATTATGTCAGGTGTAACATCGTAGTGCTGAAAAGCAAAAAGGCTGCCAGTCCTTCCAAAACCGGTCTGTATCTCATCAAAAATGAGCAAGGCACCTGCTTTTTCACATCTCTTTTTAATTTCATTAAGAAAATCATTCTCAGGTGTTACTATCCCGGCTTCTGCCTGTATTGGTTCAACTATAACAGCAGCCACTGTTTCATCTATGACCGACAGAGAACTGGTATTATTGAATTCGGCCTGTGCAATGTCCGGAATAAGAGGCATAAAACTTGATTTGAAATTATCCTCTCCGTAAAGGCTTAATGCTCCCAGGGTTGATCCGTGATATGCATTCTTAAATGAAATTATCCTTGATCTCGATGTATATCTTCTGGCAGTTTTTATTGCCCCTTCAACTGCCTCTGACCCGGAATTCACGAAATATATACTTTCAAAGTGATAACCCAGAACATCACTGAGTTTCTTGGCATAATTAACCTGTGGGGTCTGTACCAGCTCCCCGTAGACCATCAGGTGCATATATTTATCAATCTGGTCTTTAACAGCCCTTATTACATACTCATTGCCGTGGCCAACATTGCTTACAGATACTCCCGACACCAGGTCAAGGTATTTTTCACCTTCTGGTCCAAACAGCCAGATCCCCTTTGCCGACTCAATCTCTATGAGCATTGGTGAGGGTGAAGTCTGGCCAACATGTGAAAGGAATAGCTTACGTTTTGATAGCATATAAACCCTTAGTTTATCTCATCATAACGTTTATTTCTTTTAAAAGGTTATCACGGTACGATTTTCCAATGGGGATATTCTCCACATCCACATCTCCACTTATATCAACAGAATTATCCTTTATCATGGCAATCCTGCTTTTATTTACTATAAATGACCTATGAACCCTTATAAAGATTAATGAGGGCAATTGCTGTTCAATTGCTTTCATTGTAAAATGTATGGTATACTTTTCTTTATCGGTATGAACCACCACGTAGTTTTCCAATGCTTCAACAACTATTATGTCTACAAGCTTAAGTTTAACCAGTGAGGATCCTTTTTTGATAAATACTTCCTGTTGCCCGACGTTCTCCCTGGCATTCTTATTCTGGTAACGAACGACTTTATCAACGGCTTTACAGAAGCGTGAATAGCTAACGGGTTTTACCAGGTAGTCAATTACGTCAACATCATAGGCTTTTACTGCAAGGTCTTCATTAACCGTTACCATTATTACTGCCGGTGGGTTTTCAAGGCTGTCAATAAGTTCAAATCCATTCATATCGGGCATCTGAATATCAAGGAAGATAAGGTCGATATCAGATTTTTCAGTAAGTGTATTTCTGGCGTCGATAGCATTATCGAATGCGCCGGTGAGGGTAAGAAAGGAAGATCTCTTTACATGTTCGGTGAGCACCTTTCTGGAGAGCTTATCATCGTCAACGATAATGCAGTTCATAAAAATTATGTTTATAACAGTAAAGGTTATTGTCCAAAAGTATAAAAAAAATCTTTAAAAAATTATTCTCGATGATTTTTCATATGTATAAACTTTTTTTCGAGCAGCTCCGATTTTTTTATAGTCTTTCGTAGCCAGTCTAATTTTACGATTAGTTTATCTTCTTCTCCCAACCGCCATGATATATCTGAATTTCGCAGGGATGAAACCAGGTGATAAAGGATTATTGCTGCTGATACTGAAATATTATAACTCTCCGTAAAGCCATGCATTGGTATCTTAAGATATTCATCTGCCCGGTTAATCGCCTCGGCGCTAAGCCCATGCATCTCAGTACCAAAGACCAGGGCTGTTTTACCTTTCTTAAGGTCGAATCTGTCAAGGCTGACAGCCTCATGTTCATGCAGTGAGGTTGCTACAATCCTGTACCCTCTGCTGCGTAAATCTTTATAAGATTCATAAGTATTATTGTCCGACCTGTTGTATTTGATAAGGGTGAGCCACTTATCAGAGCCAAGAGCCACATCAGGATTAACACTGTATTTATTTCTGTTTTCGATAATATTCACTTCCTGTATACCCAGGCAATCGCAGGTCCTTAATACAGCGCTGGCATTATGAGGCTGAAATATATCTTCGAGGACCACTGTTATATAATTTGTCCTTTCCGATAACACTTTATCGAATAATTCCACCCTACGGGCAGAAACAAAATTTTCAAGATATTCTATAAGTTCCTTCTCGAGCATAGACATCAAAAAAGGGGGTGCGTCCACCCCCTTTGGCAATCATTGAATCAAGTTCTTATAGCTTGTCACTGAGTCCAGGTGCTGCTTTAAATTTCACCACCTTTTTAGCAGGAACATTAAGTTTGGCTCCTGTTTGTGGGTTCCTTACCACCCTTGCGCTCCTGGTATCAACTTTAAAAGTACCCATACCTGGTAATTGGATCCTTTCACCCTTTTTCATTGCATCACCAAAAGCATCTACGAATGAATTAAGTGCTGTATTTGCATCCTTAATTGAGAGCCCTGCTTTATCAGCGATCGCATTTACTAATTCCTTTTTTGTCATGGTAAATAGTTTTTATGGTTAGTTAAAATTCACTTATTTGAATACAAATATATTTTTTTTTAAATGAAAATCAAACTTTCAGCCCCATTTTTCCATGATGAGAGCATTTTTTTATCTTTATTTATATTAAATCTTTGCAATGAGAAAGAGAAGTCATACAGCTTCACAGGCGCCAATTATATTAAATGAAAAAATTATTATATTTGCGGCGGAGAAATGGCAGAGTGGTCGAATGCGGCGGTCTTGAAAACCGTTGACCGTTTACGCGGTCCGGGGGTTCGAATCCCTCTTTCTCCGCCAGAGCAAAATAAAAGCCATTCGCGTAAGCGGATGGTTTTTTGTTTTCAGGCACTGCGAGCGAAGCTTGCTTCAGCGAGCAAGTGCCTTAAAACCAAAACAATGGCTTCTGCCATTACCTTTTATTTTGCTCTGAAGCTACCCCCTCAGGGATCATGAGGAACGAAGTGACGAATAATCCCGGGGAAGTGAAATATCCCCCTCAGGGATCATGAGGAACGAAGTGACGAATAATCCCGGGGACGTGAAATATCCCC
>Ga0272443_10000941_pt1 | contig 47500 bp, 45 predicted proteins | sample SSMAcet12_FD_193581 | JGI IMG/M metagenome (GOLD analysis project Ga0272443, IMG submission 193581) | Marine sediment archaeal communities from Little Sippewissett salt marsh, Falmouth, MA, United States - SSM-Acet-12 | ecosystem: Environmental > Aquatic > Marine > Wetlands > Sediment ...
CAAGCCGGGCATGATATTGTACCGGGTGGTATTGGAGTGAGCAGTATAAGGAGAAGAATGGCTAAAGAATACCACGTCTCATTCGGCGTTCATCATTCGAGGGAGCATACCAGCGGCAGCACCATGGCTTTGTCGATTGATGATGTGGACGGATTGTGCTAGCATCCACCCGAAAACGATGTAAAAAGGATGCGTAGCTCTATGCCTCTGCCATGGCCTGTCGATCTTGCAGGTTTCTATCTGCGGCGAAAAGTAAGACGACACAATACTCCCCTGCTTGCAAGTTTCAAGGTGACATACCGCTGTAATCTTGCGTGCCGGGCCTGCCCATTCCACCTGAGGCAGGATCAGTCGGTACAGATGACATGGGGTGCGGCCCTCGAAGCGATGGATACCCTCAGGCGTATGGGAACCCGCATCGTGGTTTTCGAGGGGGGAGAACCCCTGCTCTGGCGCGACGGTTCTTTTCGTATTCACGACCTGATACATGAGGCTCGCAGGCGGTTTCTCCGCGTGGCGGTGACGACCAACGGAACATTGCCGCTGGACGTTCCCGCTCATTCCGTCTGGGTCAGCGTTGACGGGCTCAAGGAAACCCATGACTATCTGCGGAGCGATTCCTTCGACCGGATCAGAGAAAATCTGAAACAGGCAGATCACGAAAAGATATTCGTTCATTGCACTCTGAACCGGAATAATCTGGGAGACATCGAGGAACTGACACGGTGGGTTCACGGGCTCCCCGCTGTGAAGGGAATGACGTTTCAATTTTTCTACCCCTACAACCAGGGAGAAGAATACCTTTCTCTCTCCCCCGATCAGCGCCGGCTGGCGGTAGAGATCCTGCTCGACATCAAGAAACGGGGATTCCCCGTCCTGAATTCTTCCGGCAGACTGACGGCCATGGTATCCGGCGGATGGGTCTGCCATGACGATATCCTGATCAACGTCGACCCCGACGGCGCCGTCACACGCGGGTGCTACGTCAAGAGCCGCGGCGAGATCAACTGCGCCGCGTGCGGCTTCACGCCCGTTGCCGAAGCATCCGGCGCACTCGATTTCCTTCCGGGGTCGATCCTGGCGGGATGGAAACTGTTCCTGCGATAACAGCAGCGGAATTCGACACCGGTTTAAATGCGGGATTGATGTTTCAGAGCGGCTTGACACCCTTTGCGATGGTGTTTTATATCTCTGTTGTAGTCGAAATCATCTTCCGGAGCGAGAGAGCATGTTCTGGTTTGTCCTTATTTCAATCTTCACACTGATACAGGTATATGTGTTCCGGCGCATCTCGTCGGTTCCTCTTTTTGCCGATCACCGGCAGTTAGTGGCAGGAATCGGCATCGCCGTATGGCTGCTGTTTATTGCGGGGGTCGTTTACGGGCACAGAGGCACGGGATTAGCGGCGCGGTGGCTGGAGGTGGCGGCTTTGCACTGGATGGCGGTGCTGTTTTTACTCTTCGTATGTCTTCTCGCGGCCGATATCGTTACCGGTTTCGGCTTTTTCATTCCCCGTTTTGCGCCGGCTCTTCGGGGAGTGGCGGTTATCGCGGCGGTACTCCTTACAATTGTCGCCCTTGTCCAGGGGTTCCGGCCGCCGGTCATGCAAAATTATGAAGTGCGTCTTCCGGGCCTCCCGCCCGCTCTGGACGCCACGGTGATCGTTTCCATGTGCGATCTTCACTTGGGCGCGCTTCTCGGCGGGGAATGGATGAGCAAACGAGTCGCACAGGTACAGGCCGAGCAGCCGGATATTGTTTTTCTTGTCGGGGATATTTACGATGGACACGGAAGATCGATCGACGAACTGGCCCCGGTTCTGCGCGGCCTTTCGGCTCCAATGGGCGTCTGGGCCGTCACCGGCAATCACGAGTTTTACGGCGGCTTAAATGCCTTCAAAGAACTTATGGACCGGTCCGGAGTCCACCTGCTTCGCGACAGTTGGACTGAAGTTGCTCCCGGCCTGATCGTTGCGGGCGTGGACGATCTTACGACACGCCGCCGGCAGGGTGTTATCGGTGAGCACCTCTCGAAGTCCCTGAAAGATCGGCCCTCCGGGGCGACGATCCTGCTTTCGCATACGCCCTGGCAGATGGAAAACGCCGCGAAGGAGGGTGTGGGTCTGATGCTGAGCGGCCATACGCACGGAGGGCAGGTCTGGCCGTTCGGTTATGTGGTACGCATCTTTTATCCGTTGCTGGAGGGACGGCATAGAATCTCGGAAATGACAATCATAGTCTCCAGGGGAACGGGCACCTGGGGTTCGCGTATGCGCCTCTGGCGCCGCGGTGAGATTCTCCGAGTGACCCTGCGAAGCGACCGAGATTCCCGGTCGTAAGAAACAATCTTTCTTTACTGCACGAGTCGAAGGAATACGGTATAATAGTTCCGGACATCAGAATGAAAAATACCATAAGGGGGGCGAAAAAATATGGATTTTGCAAATATTACGCACAGCCTGCAGGCATGGCTGACTCTTTACAGCCTGAAGATCGTCGCTGCGGTTATTCTCTTTATCGTGGGACGCTGGGTCGCGAAGCTGATAAAGAATATCGTCAAAACGAGCATGACGAAGGCCAAAGTGGACCAGTCGCTGATCGGGTTTGTCGGCAATATTACATATGTCGCGTTGATGCTGATCGTCATCATCGCGGCTCTCAACCAGCTCGGTGTCCAGACGACATCATTTATCGCGATTATCGGTGCAGCCGGTCTCGCTGTCGGTCTCGCTTTGCAGAAATCGCTCGCTAATTTCGCAGCCGGCGTTCTGATGATACTCTTTCACCCTTTCAAGGTCGGCGATTATATCGAGGGAGGGGGAATGGCCGGGACCGTCGAAGAGATGAGTATTTTCACCACGGTGCTGAAGAGCCCCGACAACAAAGTGATCATCGTTCCCAACGCGAAAATCATGGGGGATAATATAATCAACTATTCGGCCGAAGACACCAGGCGTCTCGACCTGGTTTTTGGCGTGAGCTATAATGACGACCTGAAAAAGGTAAAGAAGGTTTTGAACGACATACTCGAAAACGACACACGGATACTGAAAGATCCTGCACCGAAGGTTGCCGTTCTGGAACTTGCCGACAGCAGTGTTAATTTTGCCGTACGTCCCTGGGTTCCGACGGGAGAGTACTGGAATGTGTTCTTCGATCTGAAGGAGACAATAAAGGAGAGGTTCGATGCCGAAAATATTTCCATCCCCTTTCCACAGCAGGATGTTCATCTGTATGAACTGAACAGCGAGCACATCCCCGCTGCTTGAGGCGGGGTTAGCGAGCGAATATACAATAAACACCTTCCTTGCCAGTCGGAGCTCCCCCGTAACACGTTGCGGGGAGCTCCAATTGAAGCAGGAGGCGACCGGGTAATGTAATGCGGGCTTCATTGACCGGTTTCATGTATAATCATGTCCGGAGAGCGTGTAACAAAAAGGCAAAAAGATATATCCCGTCTGTTGCGGGAGAAAAAATCCGTTCGGAACATACGACGGGAAAGAGCAACAAGAGATAAAAAGAGCGGTGGAGTATGCTCGTCACAGCGTCCGAACAGGGAAAGGGGGAGATGTAATGAAAAAGCCTCTTAAGATAGGTATTATTGTTGTTGCAGCCTGCGTGGTCTTGTATACGCTGGCAGGGTTTCTAATCGTGCCCCTTGTGCTCACATCGGTGCTGCCGGACAAACTTTCGAACATTCTCGAACGGCCCGTGTCCATCGAGAAGGTCAAGATAAACCCGTACGCGCTTTCGGTCACGGTAGAACAGTTCGCGATACAGGAGAATGAGGGGACCGAACGGATCGCCTCGCTTGACAGACTCTATATAAATCTCCAGGGCAAATCGTTGTTTAAGAAGGCTTTTATATTCAAGGAATTGATTGTCGAAAACCCCTTCATACACGCGAAGAGGGATTCAAGCGGGGGGATTAACCTGCTGACCATCGTTCCGGCCGGGAAAGAGAAAGAATCAACCCGGACCGGCGAGGCATCGGAGAATGAGCCCCCAAAGGCCCCTCCGGTCGTACAATTCGACAGTATAGAGGTATCGGGGGGGGCCTTCATATTCTCCGACGCTTCTCTGCATTCCGTGACGGAGCCCGTCAGCATCGGCATTCAACAGTTGAAACTGACGGGTAAGAACATATCAACCGCCGCGGACAGCCGCGGTGAGATCGCCCTCTCGTTCGTGGATGATATGGGCGGTTCCGTTTCTGTTGACGGCCCCCTTGGTATTCGACCCCTCTTTGCCGATTTCAACCTGGCTGTGAACGACTGGCACATCGTGCCCTTCAGGTACCATGTCCTCGAAAAGGCCGGGATGATTATTGAGGACGGGAAGATCGCGACGACGGGAAAGATCGCGATCAATACACCAGCTGAGGGAGAACTGAAGGCTTCATATAAGGGCGAAGCCTCGATATCGGATTTTTCCTCTGTCGACGAAGCCGCGAAGGAACGGTTCCTGGAGTGTAAGACCGTCGGCATTATGAACATCGATGCGGGGTATAATCCCACTTTTTTGAAGATAGACGGCATCAGCCTTGCCGATTTCTACGCCGCGCTGATCATCAATCCCGACAAAACGATCAATGTCGTCAACATCGCGAAGAAGGGAAAAACCGCAAAGACCGAAAAGACAGTCGAGGTAACCGAAGAAAAGAAAACGAAAAAGGCACCCCTTCTCCTTGTAATTAAAGAAATCCAGGTTACAAACGGCCATATTAACTTTACCGATAAATCGATCAAACCGACGCACGCCACGGACCTTTCCGGCATCGAAGGAAAAGTATCGGGGCTTTCCTCCTGGAAAAATGCCGGCCGTGCCGAAATTGAGCTCACCGGGAACATCGATAAGACCTCGCCGGTTGAGATCTCCGGTGAAGTCGATATCTTCTCCGAGGATCTGTTCGCGGATATATTTATCACGCTCGACAACAAGGATCTCAGTCCCCTGACGCCCTACTCCGGAAAATATTTGGGGTACGTCATCGACAAGGGGAAACTCGTCCTGAAGCTGGAATACAAAATCGACGGGAAGAAACTCGATTCGAGAAACAGGATATTCATCGACCAGTTTACCCTGGGTGCCGAAGTGGACAGTCCCGACGCGGTGAAGCTGCCGGTAAAACTGGGTGTGGCGCTTCTCAAGAACAGGAAGGGGGAGATCGATCTGGATGTTCCCGTGACCGGCAGAATCGATGCGCCCGAATTCAGCGTGGGATATTTTGTCCTTAAAATTATCGGCAACATCATCGAAAAGGCGGTAACCGCTCCCTTCGCCTTTATAGGCTCTATCTTCGGCGGCGGGGAAGAGCTGGGGTATGTGGAATTCGGGTACGGAAGTTCGCAGATAACCGATAAGGAATCGGAAAAGCTGGATATACTGGTAAAGGCCCTTTATGACAGGCCCCTGCTGAAACTTGGTATCGAGGGACATGTCGATGTCGCGAAAGACACCGAAAGCCTCAGGCGTGCCGCGCTGAAGAAGAAGGTGCAATCGGCGAAATACGATTATCGTATCAAGAGAGGATTAAAATCTCCACCGGTGGAAAAAATCGTGATAGAGCCTGATGAATACCGTGACTACCTGGTAATAGTCTATAACGAGGGTCTGAAAGAGAAAAAGGCCGGAAAAGAGAAGAAGGCCGAACCGGTCCCGGTGGAAAAGATGAGCGATGAAGAGATCGAGCAGGCAATCCTTGACGACATTGCTGTCAGCGACGACGATCTGCGAAAACTCGTTTATGAACGTTCTATCGGCGTCCGGGACTACATCCTGAGTTCCGGTAAGGTCGAAAAAGAACGAATCTTTCTCAAGGAACCCACATCTCTCCAGGATGAAACGATGGAGGATGTAAAGGACAGCAGGATAACATTTCTCCTGGAGTAAGCCATTCACCGAAGGTCGGGAAGAAAGAGCATAATCGAAACGGAGAAATCGATAACGGATTGTACCGGTAACCTTCCCCTTCGGGTAACGCTGCGACAATCCTGCTCGATTTTCCCTTGAAATGCCTCCGGGATGCTGTCGACAGCGCTAGAGGAAGGTCTTTATTCCAGTTTTTACTTTGGCTGCAACTCATTGTAATAATTTATATTTCAGGGATAACCGGCATGCCTTCCGCGGCGTATTGCAGGCGCCTTCCTTGACTTGCAAGGCGTTCTTTGTTATGGTGTTTTTCGTTAACCGTCCTTTTTATAGTTTTCTTCCCGTTATGAGCGGTACTCATACCGGGAGAGAAAATGACGACTGGATGGAATACCGGTTTCTGATATGTTCAGATTAATGCGGGGAAAATGCCGGGCCGCAGCAAGTGGGTTCTATAATTATTGTATCAGGGGAAAGCAGGTTCCTGCTTTATTTGCAGTAATGGTTTTTAGATACAATCTTCCCGCTCATCAGGGGATGTCTATGAATCGTTACTGGGCGTTTCATTACCATCGTTACTTCGCCAGGGAGGGTTTTTATTAACGGTACCGATCCTTCTATAGATTCTCAAACAGGGATTCGCAAGAATCCTCATTCACCCCTTTACCTTCACCCTTACGCGTGTGAATACCGGCCCTCAAACCGGATCGCAGGCATCTGAACATCGCTGTTAAAAACGTCATAATACCCCTCTGTCCCGGTTAAAGTTTCATTCGTCAATGGTCTTTGACAGGGCCTTAAAGGGAGTAGCTTGTGTGTTTTATGAACGGGTATCTGTATGTCGAAGACGAATTGCCATAAAGAAGAACGGGTATGCTGTTTCAGGGAGCCGCGAATCGAAGACGGCCCTCATATTCACAGCCTGATAGAGCATTCACCGCCGTTGGATCTGAATTCGCTCTACTGCTACCTCCTGCTCGCGGATCATTTCCGTAAAACGTGCATCGTCGCGGAGCGTGACGGGGATATTCTTGGCTTTATATCGGCATATGTTCATCCGTTAAAAGAAAACACCCTCTTTGTGTGGCAGGTGGCGGTAGATGAAACAGCCAGAAAACAGGGAATCGGGATCAGGATGCTTGAAGAGTTGTTAAGGCGTCCGGCGCTTCATCGTGTTTCAAATCTGGAAACCACGGTAAACCCTTCAAACCACAGCTCTCAATCTCTCTTCGAATCATTCGCGAAGAGGTTGGGCGTTTCATGCAATATGTCCATACTGTTCTCCGAAGATCTTTTCGGCGGCACAGGCCATGAAGCGGAAATCTTATTCAGAATCGGCCCCTTCGACAAGCTCTAAAACATCAGTATTCGTTTGCAGTGCGATTGGTGACGGACACCAAAAAAATGCGGCAAAGGGACCATAGACGAAAGGAGTAAAAAATGAGGATTTTTGAACAACTGGAGTCACAGGTAAGAAGTTACGTGAGACATTTTCCGACAGTATTTCAAAAAGCAAAAGGATCGTATCTTTACGACGAACAGGGCAAAGAGTTTATCGATTTCTTTGCGGGAGCGGGCACAATCAATTACGGACATAACAACCCCCGTGCCCAGGATGCATTGATTGAATATATACAAAACGATGGGATTGTGCACGGATTGGACAAGGCAACCAGCGCGAAGAAGAAATTTCTGGAAACATTATATTCCACGATCCTGGAACCCCGCTATATGGAATACAAGATTCAGTTTGCGGGTCCCACCGGCACAAACGCGGTCGAAACCGCGCTGAAGCTCGCAAGGATGGTGAAGGGCAGATCGAATATTATTTGTTTCACCAACGCCTTTCACGGCCTTACCATGGGTTCGATGGCGATAACCGGTAACTCCTTTTATCGTGACGAGGCATTTATAAACCGCGCAAATGTCGCCTTCATGCCCTACGACGGGTATTTCGGTGCCGAGTTCGACACATCAGTCTATCTGAGAAAGTTTCTGGAAGACAAGAGCAGCGGCGTGGATCTTCCCGCGGCAGTTATCCTTGAAACGGTTCAGGCGGAAGGGGGCGTCAATGTCGCGTCCGATGAATGGCTGAAAAATATTGAACAGGTGTGCCGGGACTTTGACATTCTGCTCATCGTGGATGATATCCAGGTCGGTAACGGCAGAACCGGCACCTTCTTCAGCTTTGAATCCGCGGGTATCAATCCGGATATCATTACACTCTCGAAATCAATAGGAGGCGGGCTTCCCCTCTCGCTGGTCCTGCTCAAACCCGAACTGGATCAATGGAGACCGGGGGAACATACCGGCACATTCAGAGGAAACAACCTGGCCTTTGTCGCCTCAAGCGAACTTTTCAGTTACTGGGAGAACGACAGTCTGAGCGAAGCGGTCAAATACAAGGAGAATATCCTGAAGAAGGGGCTTGAAGAGATAGGGAAGAAATATCCATCGATAGAAGCCCAGGTCCGCGGCAAGGGATTAATCTATGGACTGCATATCCCCTTCCAGGGATTCTGCCACGAGGTGTCCGCGGAGGCGTTTGAGAGGGGCCTTATAATCGAGCTGGCCGGCGCCCGCGACGATGTCCTGAAATTTCTGCCTCCCTTGGTCATAGAGGAGGAACTGCTTCTGGAAGGGCTGAAGATCATAGACGATGTTATCGGCGTTGTCCTTGATCAAAGAATGTCTATCATCAAAGGGGAGATGGCATGTTAGTACGGACACTCGACACAATGAAAGGAAGCGACCGGGAGGTTTTCGCGGAGAACGGCAATTGGGTAAGCACCCGATTGCTCCTCAAGCAGGACAAGATGGGGTTTTCATTCCATGAGACCGTCATCTTTGCCGGTACGGAAACCCGTATCTGGTACAAGAACCATCTCGAAGCCGTCTACTGTATCGAAGGCGAAGGAGAGGTGGAAACGATCGATGATGGAAAGATATACCCGATACAATCGGGAACCCTTTACGCGCTTGACAAACACGACCAGCATTACCTCAGAGCCTTTAAGGACTTGAGACTCGTCTGCGTGTTCAATCCGGCCCTGGTGGGCCGGGAGGTACATCTTCCCGACGGCTCCTATCCTGCTGAGGAAGAAGCGGAATAACCGTCGCATAACACTTTAAAATATAATGTATACCGTTATGAGAAGCCCGCCGCTTAAAGCGGGTTTCTCATAATACAGTCATGAAAAAAAGTACACCAAACGTTTTATACCCCTTTTTGAGATATATCTCGTTAATAATTATCTTGACATTGTGCAAAAACCACTATATAGGGGCGGGGGAAGTTGGATAGAGACATTCTGGAGTGCGAAAACCGGCCGCGATGTCCTTGAAGATAGAGCGGCTTTTTTGTTTCTGTCATGATGGTAATCCGACTTTGAAAAAATTACGGAAGGAGGATGCAATTATGTCAGAAGGTACCGTTAAATGGTTTAATGACGGAAAAGGCTTTGGTTTCATCGAAATGGATGACGGTGGAGATGTTTTCGTTCATCACAGCTCGATTCAGGCTGAAGGTTTCAGATCCCTGCAAGAGGGTCAGCGCGTCACATTCGATGTTGAGCAGGGTCAGAAAGGCCCTGCGGCCGCCAATGTAAAGGCGCTGTAGGAATTTTATTATATCGATAAAACGGCACTCTGCGGTCATATTAACCGCAGAGTGCTTTTTTTTGTTTACCCCCTCCCCCGGCACCTCCGCATTTAGAAATCGTCAGCACGTACAATCAACATAGATACGATTACAACCCTGCAGCTACATGATTATCCGCACTGCGGAATATCATTCCTATTTTTCGTCTTTCAGTGTCGCGCGTTCGATTACGCCGTCCCCGAATTTCTCTGTTATCGTGTCGATCGCCCTGTCAATCTTTTCCCAGTTGGATTCTTTTGTGTCAACCTGCTCAAAGATATCGGCCTGTATCTCTTTCAAATCGGAAACAAAATTGGAGGTTCCTACACCGATCAACCGTGCCGTTCCGGGCATCCTGTACTCCCTGAGCAACCGGAACGCTTCCCGGATAATCACCTCGGACGATTGTGTCGGCTCTTTGAGTGTAACGCTTCGAGTAACCTGCCTGAAATCCGAGTGTTTTATTTTAATACGTATTGTCCTGGCTCGTATCTTCAACCGTCTAAGATCTCTCGCTATTTTCTCCGACTGTTTCAGGATATATTTTTCGAGGATGTCTTTGTTTCCGGTATCCTCCGAGAGTGTCTCTTCTGCGCTGACCGATTTTGTCTCTGAAACAGGTATCACAACCGACCTGTCGATACCGTCGGCACGTTCCTTCAGTATACGCCCGAATGCGCCGAATTTTCTTACAAGCACTTCTTCCGGATATTTTCGCACGTCACCGAGAGTTGTGACCCCCATTACGGTGAGCATATCCCCGGTATTCTTTCCGACGCCGGGTACTTTATGGACCGGAAGCCGCCCGATAAACCGGTCGACATCTTCCGGTGCAATGATTGTCAATCCATCTGGTTTGTTCATGTCTGACGCGATCTTTGCCAGGAACTTGTTCGGCGCGGCGCCGAGCGAACAGATCAGGTTTACCCTCTCTTTTATTCGTCCCTTGATGCTACACGAGATTTCCCGAATATCTCCCAAGAGTTTTTCGCAGCCGGTAATATCGACGTAGGCCTCGTCTATTGAAACCGGCTCGACAAGTGGAGAAAATTCACGAAGGATCGACATGATTTCAGCCGACAGTTCTTTATAGCGACCGATCCGGGGCGGGAGAAAGACCGCGTCGGGACACTTTTCCCGCGCCTGAAATACAGGCATGGCGGAATGGACGCCACATCTCCGTGCCGCGTAATTTGCGGCGGACACAACACTGCGTCCGGACTGCCCCCCTACGATGATGCATCTTCCCCGTAATTGAGGGTTGTCCAACTCTTCCACGGATGCGTAGAATGCGTCCATATCCACATGGAGAATCATACGATTGATATCAACCTCGCTACGAGTATGGTCTTTTCAACGTGCTCGATAGCCCCGGCTCTTCAACGGTCGAGCCCTCTCAGATACCCAAGAATCTCCATCCGATTCCGGAGCGGGGGTATGGAATCATCTTTCACTTCAACCGGGAGTTTTTCACCCATCATCTCCATCAATTCTCTCAGGGCAACAAACATATCAACCGAAGGAAACCCGTTGCCGGCCAGATGGCGAATCAGTTTGAAGGTCTTGAATCCATCGAACCACCGTAAAAAATGCCTGCAAAGATGGGCTCGGTCGCCGCTGTTCTCCGCGAGCCGTTTCCATGTTTGACTGAAACGATTCATGCGGAGAAACGTGTCGAGAGACGGGTGTATCCCTTCGGCACGCGCCAATATCCTCCCGGGATCACTCTCACAACAGGACGACATGTATCCCAGCCACTCTTTAAGAACCGCAAAAGAACGTGGATTATACAGGCTGTAATCATTCACCCTGTCTCCGGAAAAACGGATTATACGCTTGCCGGTACCGAACGGGACCCGGTGTGATGGTCTCGAGGAGGGATGGACCGTGGTGGCGGTTATTCGTCCCGTGGAGCCGATCTTTGCAAGTTTGTCAAGAAAGTAGAAGTCCTCGCCTGCCTTCCGTTTATTCATTCCTCTCACGGTCGCGTATCCCCCGGCGGTACATACCATGGTGGACCCTACCGAATGAAAGGCGTAGGGTGATCCGGCCCACCGCAACCCGAGTACATAATAGCGGAGAAATGTTTCGTAACTGCAGATAGCGGCCTGTTCGTCCCCGGAAGCCGCGTCCTGATGCTTGAAGGCAATTACTGATGAGACGGTCCCCTCTCTCTCAAATGAATCGCGCACGGCAGAGAGATAATTGTGTTCCACCAGCGTATCGGCATCCAGGCAGAAGAGAAGCTTCGGATCATTCGTGTGGTAGTCAAATATCCTCAGGGCAAGATCCATTCCGATCTTTCTCGCAAATCCCACCCCGGCAGTTTTGTCCGGCAGTTCGAACCCCGGCGAAGAGGCGTCGACATACGCGATTCGCAGGCCGCTTCGCCTGATACCGATGAAGGCGGCGGGGGGCGTTTCCCTGCCATCGAGCATTTTAAGCGTGAGCTGGTTGTCGGCGAAATCAGCCGCCGGGACAGTCTTCCCGTTGTTTATCACGGAGACAACCAGGGTCCGCGAGAGGTGTGAACGCGGGTTTTTTGAAAGACCGGCAAGTGTTTTAACGATGTGGCCGGATTCGGCAAAGGCGGGGATCACCACAACATTATCTATCGTATCAAACGATTCCGAAATAATGCTCCATCTGTCCGCGACGGAGTATCTCGCCAGATACTTCTCGATGTTCGCCGGGATGCTCATCCAACCCGTTCCTCCACCAGCCGCCTGACCGAACCATAATCAGCATCATCAATCCAGTGGATCACGATCCCCTGCCTCTCCATACGCCTGAACCATGTCATCTGTCTCTTGGCAAACTGGTGTATCCTGGTGTTCAATTGTTCGAACATCTCATCGAAGCCCATCGTCCCGGTAAGGTAGCGAGTCACGTACCGATACTCCAGGCCGAAAGAATCCAGCCTCTCCCAGCTGACCCCCTGGTCATGCAGATTCTCTACCTCTTCAATCATCCCCCTGTCGATACGCTCTTCCAGGCGTTTTGTAATCCTCCTTCGGAGGTCACTTCGTTCCCGACGGATACCGATGATAAAGGGGGTGACCGCCGGAAGGGGTGCATCTTCCGCGCGTTCATGAGCTTTTGTGTATTCGGAGATCTCGATAGCGCGGACAAGACGATCCCTGTCCTGCGTGTCTGTCGTATTGTGCAGCGCAGAGGCGCTTTTAAAGAGACGCGCCTTCAGGGCATCCATATCCATTTTCCGCAGCTCCCGCCGCAGAGCCGGATCTTCCGGGACCTCGAGCATGTGGTAATTCCTGACTATCGCTTCTATATAGAGACCGGTACCGCCTGCCATGATCGGAATAATCCCGCGGGCTGAAATTTCTGAAAAACACTGGTAAAATCGCTTCTTGTACTCAAACAGGTTGAACTCATGGTCCGTATCGACGATATTTATCAAATGGCAGGGGACCGCAACACCGTCCACCAGGAATTCCGACAGATCCTTGCCCGTTCCCAGATCCATTCCCCTGTAAACCTGACGGGAATCGGCGGAGATTACTTCCGAGCCGAGATCTCTCGCAAGTCCGGCGGCTATCCTCGTCTTACCGGACGCAGTTGGTCCTAAAATAACTATAAGGTTGTACCCTTCTCTTTTCATCTGTTTACGAATATTTTTTTTTAGTGTATTACGGGATCGTATCGTAAGATTACGACGGTAACGACACACAACTTACACCTATACATGAAAACAAATAAAGAAAAAAATCAGATCGACCTGGGAAAAGATCCGATTGTATCACTCCTCTTCAAGATGAGCCTTCCATCGGTCGTGGCCATGCTCGTCATGGCAATGTACAACGTGGTGGATACGTTCTGGATAGCCAAAATCAACCCGGAGGCCATCGCGGCACTGACGATCTGCTTTCCCATTCAGATGCTGCTTGGAGGTATCGGGGTCGGAACGGGTGCGGGAGCGGGCTCTTTTGCCTCACGCATGTTCGGAGCGAACAATACCCTCAGAGCCAACCAGACAGCGGGACAGATTCTTTTCCTCTCCGCTTTTCTCGGAATACTGGTCATCCTCCTGGGCACCATCTTCTGCGACCCGGTATTGAGGTTTTTCGGCGCCACGAAGAGTATTCTCCCGGTCTCCCGGATCTATCTGGAGATTGTCGTCTTCGGCGCGCCGTTTATGTTTTTCATGATGATGTCGGACTATCTTTTCAGGGCGGAGGGTAATCCAAACGTTCCCATGTTCATCATCATAACATCGGCGGTATTGAACGCGGTTTTGGACCCCTTTCTCATTTTCGGATGGGGCCCCTTTCCGGAGATGGGAATCAGGGGGGCGGCGGTTGCGACGGTAACGTCGCAGTTGTTGACCTTCTTTCTCTCCCTGTATTTTCTTCTGTCACATCGCTCCGGGTATCATGTACGCTTCAGAGACATACTCCCCAGGCGATCGATCATACTCTCCATTTACCAGGTGGGGCTTCCTTCCTTTATCACCAATATCGGGATGAGCGCGGTACTGCTTATCTATAATCACCGGCTTGGAAGTTTCGGCGATCTGGCGATTGCGACCCTGGGGCTGAACTTTCGAATAAACGGTGTGATTATGATGCTCCTCTTCGGGATAGGACACGGGGTAATGCCTATGACGGGCTTCAACTACGGCGCGCGCAATTACGACCGTATCAAAGAAATCGCGCGCGTGACCACAAAATGTACCACGCTTATCGGAGGGGTAAGTTTTCTGCTTATTGAAATATGTGCCCGTCCTTTGCTGGCGGCCTTTACGCGCGATCCCGATCTGATTGCCATTGCCGTTCCGGCATTGAGAATATATATCGCCACCCAGATGCTCGTCGGGCCGATGGTCATGTGGATCAATATCCTGCTCGGCATGGGGAAAGGAGTGACTACCATGATATTAATGGTCAGCAGGCAGTTTTTGTTTGTGGTGCCTCTCCTCTACATATTGCCCCTCTCCTTCGGACTGAACGGTGTGTGGATGGCTCAACCCGTCTCGAATCTCATAGCGTTCTTCATCATATTTTTCTGGATAAAAATAGAGATGAACAGGCTGCCGGAAGCGGGAACAACGCTTTAACCTTTTGAATTATTGCGCGATTGGTTATAGTGGATTAACGAAGGGTCCTAGGGTTCAAGTGAACAATGAAAGAACTGTAAAGGAGTAGTGATTTCTATCCCTTGCGAAACTTTTTGTAATATTCCATAACCCTGTTTACATACTCCTGTGTTTCCTTTATCGGAGGAACTCCCCCGGAATTATCGACACTGTCGGGCCCGGCATTGTACGCGGCAAGCGCGAGATGTATCCTGCCGTCGAAACGGTCCAGCATCTTCCTGAGATAGAGCGCACCCCCCATAATGCTCTCCCTGGGGCTGAAGGGATCTTTTATTCCCAGTGTCCTGAAATTTGAGGGCATGATCTGCATAAGTCCTTTCGCTCCCCTTTTCGATACGGCATTCGGGTTAAAATCCGACTCTACCTTCATCACGGCCTTCAGGAGCGGAAAGGATACATCGTGGATCCTGGATGCATCTCGTATGTGGGTGTCGTACCTGTCTGTTGAATAGGAGGATCTGGAAAATTTTTTTCTTTCCTTGATAATGAGCGTATATGTGGGCGTCGTGGGAACACGGTTTGTAAAACAGGCGGTACCATCCTTATCGACATACATATAGATATCCGCGCGGACAAAGGGAACGGCCGCGAACAAGACCGGTATCGCAATCAGAATGACCAGGTATATATGATTCCGAACCATCATGCGCTTTCTCTACGTTTCCTGTTGCAGAGCGTGGATCATATCCTGCTTCACGAGTGGCACTTACTCCAGCAGATGAACAAACATCCCGCTACGGAGCTTCGGCTCAAACCATGTCGATTTCGGCGGCATGATTTTCCCCATGTCGGCGATCTCCAGGAGCTGATCCATGCTCGTGGGATAGAGGGAAAAGGCCACAGCATATTCACCGGAATCCACAAGGCGTTCCAGCTCATCCATTCCCCTTACACCCCCCACGAAGCGTATCCTGTCGTCGCTTCTGGGATCATCAATGCCAAGTATCGGACATAGCAGCCTGTCCTGGAGTATGGACACATCCAGCATTCCGACGGGGTCATCCTTGACCATATTCGATTTTACCGCCTGCAGCCCGCGCCATTGGCCACTCATATACATCCCGAATTCACCTCGCCGCAACGGCGACCGTTCGGTAAAATCATCCGACACGATAAAGTGCTCCCGAACCTTTTCGATGAATTGTCCTTCGCCAAGACCGCCCAGATCTCTGATCGCCCTGTTGTAGTCCATAACCTGAAGCTGATTATGAGGACATAACACAGCCATCATACGATTATATTCCTCTCTCCCGGTCTGGTAGTTTCTTTCTTTCCGGCGCATACCGGCGACTGCAGCAGCCGAGGCGGCCCTGTGGTGCCCGTCGGCTATATAGAGTGAATCCAACTGCGCGAATCCGCTTTTTATCTTTTCAATAGACGTGTCATCGTCCACGACCCATACGCTGTGAGCTATGCCGTCATCGGCGGTGAATTCATATTCAGGGGTCCCTCCGATGATTTCTTTAACAGTCGTATCGATGGCCTCCGAGGCCTTGTACGTCAGAAATACGGGACCTGTCTGAGCGTTTACTTTATCGATATGCCGTGTTCTGTCAAGCTCTTTATCTCTTCTTGTTAATTCATGTTTCTTGATACGCCCGGACTCGTAGTCGGCTATATCGACGCAGGCGACTACTCCGTACTGGATATGGGTGTCCATCTTCTGCATGTAGATATAAAAACACTCCTTCCTGTCTTGAAACAGGACGTCTCTCTGTAGAAAATCGTACAGATTTTCCCGTGCCTTTTCATATATCTTCTCGCAGACGGTGTTGTCATTGTCCCGAAAATCCACCTCTGACTTTACGATACGCAGAAAACTCTTTGCGTTCTCCCGGGTTAATATTCTTGCCTCTCGCGAGTCGATTACATCGTATGGATAGGATGCAACATCTTTCACATATTCTTTTGCCGGCCTCACGGCCTTAAACGGAGTAACCGCAACCATTGTATCCCCCCTATTTCTGTTCGGACGCCTTGTAGCACAATACCCGGTATCAAAGCAATAGATTTGCCGGGAATCCGGCATCTTTTTACTCCATCACAGAGGAACCCCTCATTGCCGACGCTTGCAAAATCGTCACACGAATAGTATGAGTGCCACATGGCAACGAAACAACGGGAGGTTGGAATACAATGGGTACAGCCAGGGTCTTTATACATGGTCTTGAGAGCAGCAGCCGGGGGAACAAGGGGACTTTTTTCAGAAGACGATATCCCGACATGATTATAGAGGATTATCCCGGGAGCATGAAAGAACGGATGAACAAACTGTACGAGATACTTTCCGACAAAAGGGATATGGTCCTTGTCGGCTCGAGCTATGGGGGGCTGATGGCAGCCATGTACGCCTGTGACAATGAAGATCGGATAAAAAGGGTTATCCTCCTGGCCCCGGCCCTTTCCCTGGAAGAATTCGAACCCTATCTGAACCGTGAGGTCACGGTACCGGTCACACTCTATCACGGCAGCCGGGATGATATCGTTCCGCTGAATCCGGTGCACCGGATTGCATCTCACGTTTTTAAAAACCTCGATCACCACATCGCTGATGACGATCACCCGCTCAGTGAGACGTTTGAATCCTTCGACTGGGACAGCCTGCTCGGCGATTAGAATCTTGACTCTTTCATGAAATTAGGATAATCGGAGGGGAGAGGTCGAGCCAGCATGTATTCAAAAAAAATAGTCATTCGTTACGAGGCTGATATCGTCGATAAACCAGTGGTATACAGCCTTGTAAAAGATTTTGATCTTGCCTTCAACATAATGAGCGCGCGGGTGTCTCCAAGAAGAGAAGGACTGGTGGTACTTGACCTTACCGGCAAGAAAAAGAACTTTGACCGGGCGATCAGCTATCTCAAGGGTCTTGGTCTGAACGTTGAACCGCTCTCCAAAAGCGTTACCCAGAATACCGACAAATGCCTGCACTGCGGCTCCTGCCTTGCCTTCTGCTCAACCGGGGCTTTGCATATCGACAAGAAAAGCATGAAGGTCATATTCGACCCCGAAAAGTGTAACGGGTGCGGGCTGTGTGTCAAGGGATGCCCCGCACGGGCGATGGAAATCAACCTCTTATAAACTAATCCGCTGCAGCGTTTTCATTCTTTTTAACTGATTCTTCAACTTTATCGGCCAGATCCTTCCCCTTTTCTATGATGGTCTTCCCGGCCTCTATCATACCTTTACCATGAGAGCCGACCTGCTCGGTCATCTCCTTGACATTGTCGGGGAATTCGTCAGGTGCCGTATAATAGTAGTATCCGAAGATAGCCAGAAGCACCAGTGCCGTTATCAGCATCATTTTCAGCAACCCCTTGACAATAAAATAAAACAACAAGATCGCGACCGCGGCGAGTATAATAAGAGCGATGGGATGCGACAACACATAATTAATAAAATTATCCACGATTAAACCCTCCTGAAATTAACCGTACTGCAATAAGCTGCTGCTATACATGCGCACAATGGATGAAAAGTCGCTGCGCGGTAATTCATATGCCTCGGGACACCGTCATACCCGTTCTCCCGAGGACCGAAATGACAGATTTTGTGCCCGTATATCTTATGCCGCAACCCACTTCTGAAGCGCATCTATAATTTTCAGGGCCTGCCCCGCACTTGAAATATTAAATTTGCTCTGCTGGCGATATTCATTATTCAACTTGCGATACCGGCGGATAGTGAACCGCTCCGGGCCATACTCACCTTTTGTTCTGTTCCAATCCTGGTACCTGAATATAATTGTCGACCATGCGCCTTTCGACAAGATTACCTTATCCAGTTCTTTGACTGTTACGATACCATCTTCTTCATAACGAATCGTAATCTCATTAACATCTGAAGCCATATATCACCTTTCCACATAGTGTAAACTATTTATACGATCAACGATTAATTGTCCCATCTTTTCACTGTGCGTTTCCTTGTTGCTGGCCATTATCTCCATATCCGCGTCGGGTATCAACTCGATCATTCTGTCCATAACATCCAGACCGTGCAGGGTATCGCTCCGCGCACCGATGATCAGCACCGGAGATCTGACATCCGGAAGCTTCTCCCACAGGCTGTAATCCTTTATTGCGAAGGCGTTCGCCTTGAGCCTCCGGGGGTCGGCGGCATCCAGCGCGTTTTCGTACTTTTTTACCTGTTCCGGCTCCTTTTTCCTGTCCAGCCTGACATTACGCAGATACCATTTCAGAAAGGGCTTAATTACAATGGTATAAAATGGCGGAGGGAGCGGTTTTATCACCAGGGGAAGCCAGAAGGGATAGATAAGTTCGCATATGGGGGCCACCAGAAAAGTCATTTCCGGCTGCCTCGATTCCCTGCTCAGATAATCCAGTATAACGGTCGACCCCAGTGAACTGCCGGCAAAGAAGAATTTCTTCTCCGACCCGACTTTATGCTCAAGGACCTCGCGTATATCACGGCCCATTCTCGGCATTGAAAAATCAACACGGGCGCCCTCCGGAAGCCTGGCGCTGATCTTCTCCCTGGTCTCCACATACAGCGTCCGGTAACAGGGGGTAAGTTTTTCAAGGACATCCTTCCAGCTGCCTATGAGCGATATCCAGCCGGCTACGAATACAACCATGGGCCGTTCAGGTGTGTCGCAGGGAGGAATAAAATCGATGGTCCTGAGCGCGACACCGTCGGAAACGGCTAAGTAGTCTTCCTCCACCCTGACATTCGGATCGGTACATTCCGCACAACACATTGTTTTTCCCTGCAATCACAGCTCTGAATAATTTTTGTTCCCGGGACCCGGCAACACGGAGAGCACCCCCGGGAACGTATCTCCTTAACTGTTTTTTGTACCTTAATATCGTCCATGATTCAACCCGTAATTTCCTGTCTCGTTGTCGAACGGGTGTTAGTTGAACTTGCTATTATCACGCAAATAGGATATCGTATTTTGTTATCAAAATTATAATAACTTCAAATGCTTGAGAGGGGCTGTACGGTTTGAGAAAACGAGTGCTTGTCGGTATAAGCGGCGGCGTCGACAGCGCGGTAGCCGCCGCAATCCTGAAAGAGAAAGGGTACGGCATCGAAGGCCTGTACATACAGAACGGCTTTCCGGTAGGCAGTGAGATGGACGCGGCGACCGTTGCCCGTATCCTGGGTATTACACTCCATACACTCGACATACGATCGTGGTTCAGAAAAGATATTGTTGATTATTTCGTCGGCGAATATCTCGCGGGAAGAACACCGAATCCATGCATCGTGTGCAACAAGAAGATAAAATTCCGGTATCTGCTGGAAGAGGCGCAAAAAAGAGGACTCGGCTGCATTGCTACCGGTCATTACGCGCGTGTTGAACACACGGAAAAAAACAACGGGCTTCGGCTCCTCAAGGGCACCGACAGGGGAAAGGATCAGTCCTATTTCCTCTTCCAACTCGGGCAGAAAGAACTACGAAATTTGATATTTCCTGTCGGCGACAAGACAAAGACTGAGATTAAAGAGATTGCGTCCGGGCTTAATCTACCCGCAGGGAGAGAAAGCCAGGAAATCTGTTTTATACCGGACAATAATTACAGGGGTTTCCTTGAGAATTTCACGGCACACCTCCCCCGGCCCGGCAACATAGTCGATGAAAAAGGGACTATTGTGGGAAGGCACAGCGGAATACATTCAGTGACCATCGGGCAGAGAAAGGGCCTGAATATCGCCTCCGAGCGACCCTACTATGTGCTTGAGATACATGCCAAAAGGAATGAAGTGGTTGTGGGAAGAGAGGAGGACCAGCTGTCGCACGGCTTAATCGCCACGGATTGCTCCTGGGTTTCCCCCGGTTCCGTCAGCCGGGATACTCTGCACGCAAAAACACATATCAGGTACCGGCACAGGGGCGTCGATTCGGAACTTACCTTCCTGCCTGACAACCGGGTGCATGTCAGATTCAAGACGCCTCAGAGGGCGGTGGCTCCGGGGCAGGCGGCAGTCTTCTACAAGGGACAATCAGTCGCAGGCGGAGGGTGGATTGAGAGGAGACTGAGCAATGCCTAGTGTTGCCATAGCCACTCTCGGGTGCAAAGTGAATCATTATGAATCGGCGGGTATTATCGAAAGACTCGAAGAGGAGAAAATCTCCGTTGTTCCCTTCTCCTCCCCGGCTGATATGTATATCGTAAACACCTGCACCGTTACCGCGAAGACTGATTTCCAGTCAAGACAACTCGTACGGAGGGCGCACCGGACAAATCCCTCCGCTCCGATTATCGTAACCGGCTGTTATGCTCAGACCGCTCCGCGGGAGCTTGCGGCGCTGCCCGGTGTATGCATGGTCGCCGGGACCGAGATGAAAGAGAAGCTTCCGGGGATTATACGGACCATTTCAAGAGACAAACAAGAGATCAGCGTCAGTGATATCGGTTTGAAACGAACATTCTCCGGTCTGCCGGTAACGAAATTCCCCGGACAGACACGGGCATACCTGAAGATACAGGACGGGTGCGATTCGTTTTGCGGCTACTGCATAATACCCTACGCCAGAGGAAGAAGCAGAAGCCTTTCGCAGGAGGATGTGATCAGGCAGGTACAGACGCTGATCGAAACCGGACATCGGGAGATTATCCTTACCGGTATCCATCTCGGCGAATATGGCCGGGACCTTTCACCCTCTTCCACCCTTCTCAACCTGTTGACGAAGATAGAAGAGTGCACATCTCTTGAGAGACTGCGGATCAGTTCAATTCATCCAACCGAAATATCAGACGATATGATCGACCACATGCGAAATTCACAGATACTGTGCAGACATCTGCACATATCGCTTCAGAGCGGTGACAACACCATTCTTCAATTAATGGGACGACACTACGATACAGACCTGTTCAAATCGCTTGTGGAACAATTGCAGATCGCGATCCCGGAGATCGCGATAGGAACGGACGTCATAACCGGGTTCCCGGGTGAAGGGGAGGATGAATTCGGAAACACTGTCACCCTTATTGAAAACCTCAGGCTTGCGTATCTTCACGTTTTCCCCTATTCTCAGAGACCCGGGACTGCTGCCTCCACGTTTTCCGGTCAGGTTATGAAATCGGTCAGGAAAGAACGCGCCGCCGTTCTGCGGAAAACAGGCAACCGGAAACGAATGGAATTCAACAGCGGGTTTACGGGGAAGAAACTGTCTGTTCTGGTGGAGGAGAGCAAAGATAAAGAAACCGGCTACGTAAAGGGATTTTCAGACAACTATGTCCCGGTACTGATCCCCGGAGGCACCATGTCCCTTGGAAACAGCATCGTACAGGTTACCGGTGATCATATGTTCAAAGAAAAGATTATTGGAAGGATAACTGCTGATGGATAAAACAAGGATCGCCGATCTGGAAGGCCTGTCGGGCCTGTTGAGCTATACATTCAATGATATCGCACTACTCGACACATCCCTTACCCACAGTTCCTACGCCAATGAAGATATCGATTGTGCACGAAGTGACAATGAAAAACTTGAGTTCCTGGGAGATGCCGTCCTCCAGCTCTGCATGAGCGACATACTGATAAGAACGTTCCCCGACTACGCTGAAGGGCAGCTCTCGAAGGTACGAGCCGCCATGGTCAACGAACAACCGCTGGCCGGGCTGGCGCGTGAATACCGGATAGGCGACTTCGTGCTCCTCGGCCGGGGAGAGGAAATTTCCGGGGGAAAAAACAAAGATTCCATACTGGGAAATGCTCTGGAGGCGATCATAGGAGCTATTTATCTTGACGGGGGATATGAAAGAGCGTTCCTGTTTATAGAGACAGCCTTCCACTCTCTCGTTGAGAAGTGGATTGAAAACCCGATATACCTGGACTATAAATCGCGTCTTCAGGAAACCAGCCAAAGCAGGTTTAAAGTCGTGCCGCGATATCGGATCACAAACACCATCGGACCGGATCATAACAAAACCTTCGAGATAGAAGCATCTATTGAGGATATCGTTTCAACGACCGGAACCGGGAGAAACAAGAAGGAGGCCGAGCAGGACGCGGCCAGGAAAGCGCTGGAGAAACTGGAAACTATATGAAATCGCTGATAATTCCAATATTCGTGATATACAGAGGGTGCCCCAACCGTTGCGTGTTCTGCAACGAGAGAATAACGGCCGGAAACTATCCCGACAGGCTTACGGAAGAAACTGTCAGAAATATCTGCAACCGGCACCTGAAAAATAACAGGAGGAAGTTCGATCAGATCGCATTCTATGGCGGGAATTTTACCGGGATAGACCGGGACTATCAGTCAGAGCTTTTGAATATCGCCCAATCGTATGTTGACGGCGGCATGGTGAACTCGATACGGATATCGACACGACCCGATTATATCGATACCGACCGGCTTGACCTCCTTAAACAATACACTGTTTCCACGGTGGAAATCGGTGCGCAATCAATGGTTGACGAGGTGTTGCATCTTTCGGGAAGGGGGCATTCGTCTGAAGATGTAAGAACCGCTGTACAGCTCTTAAAAGAGAAGGGATTTGAAACGGGGGTTCACCTGATGGTCGGTCTCCCCGGCGATACCCGGAGACGGTTTGAATATACCGTGGAAGAAATCATCAGGATTCGGCCTGACACCGTGAGAATTCATCCGACTATCGTTTTCAAGAACACCCTCCTGTCACAATCGTATCGCAACGGGGAATACCAACCGCTGACACTCGATGGTGCGGTCGATCTTTGTAAAAACGCTCTGTTACAATTTCAAGGCGCCGGTATACCCGTAATACGGCTGGGGCTTCATACGACACCGGAGATGGAGACAAATGATAATATCATTGCCGGCCCCTTCCATCCGGCATTTCGATCGCTGGTGGAGGGGGCTATATTTCTGGATAAGGCATCGAACCTTTTGAAATCAGCGCACCTGAAAAACACGAATGTTGTCTTTTACGTCGCTCCGCGGGATGTGTCCAATCTGCGGGGTATAAAAAACCGGAATATAAAGATACTAAAGGAATCCTTTAATCTGACGAAGATCGATGTCAGAGAAAACGCGAAGCAGGAAAGATGGTCATTAACAGTTGTCTGACCCGGCCCTGCCTTTACAGGAGTCAGTTTTGTTCAAATCAGGCTTTGTGGGAATCATAGGAAAACCGAATGCGGGAAAGTCCACTCTCATGAATCGTTTCGTGGGTGAAAAGATCGCGATAACCACGCATAAACCCCAGACGACAAGGAACAGGATCATGGGGATCAGGACTACCGAAACGGGTCAGTTCGTCTTTCTGGACACACCCGGGATACACAACGCGAAAACCCCCCTCAGCCGCCAGATGGTATCGGCTGCGATGAGTGTCTTCAGTGATGTACATATGGTGCTCCTGATCATCGATGCCGGATCACATATCGGCAACGATGATACCCTCATCGCGAAATCGCTCAAGAAAACCTCTTTGCCGGTTGTCCTTGCAATTAACAAGATCGACCTGATCGACAAGAGAGAACTGCTTGGATTAATTGAAAATATCAGGCACCTCCATCCCTTTCAGGAAATCGTGCCTGTCAGTGCGTTGAAGGGGTTTAATGTCGACAGGCTTCTGGATATACTATGGGATATTCTCCCGGAAGGACCGCACTATTTCCCGGAGGACATGATAACGGATCGTTCCGAACGATTTCTGGCGGCTGAGATACTCAGGGAAAAAATCACGGTATTAACACATAAAGAAGTGCCTTATTCAACCGCTATTATCGTCGAGTCTTTCAAGGAAAACGAGCCGGAGAATCTGATACGGATACAGGCAACTGTCAATGTAGAGAAAAGCTCCCAGAAGGGCATTATTATCGGGAGACACGGCAGCATGCTGAAAAAGATAGGAACCGCCGCCCGTATGGAAATGGAACGGTTTTTCGGCACCAGGATATACCTGGAACTGTTTGTCCGGGTGCAAAAGGACTGGGCACAAAACTCGAGAATGCTTGAAGAATTCGGATATTCAAATGAATAGGGAGCAATTATGAAACCGATAGTAGCAATCGTAGGAAGACCGAATGTCGGAAAATCGACACTCTTTAACCGGCTTTCTGAAAACAGAAAGGTTATCGTCATAGATCAGCCCGGTGCCACACGAGACAGGAACTACACGGATTCCAACTGGAACGGCAAGACATTCATGGTTATCGATACCGGGGGATTTGAACCCGCGAGCAGTGAACGGATGCTTATACAGATGCGGGAACAGACAACCCTGGCTATCGAAGAAGCGGATATCATCATCTTCCTTATGGATGGGAAGGAGGGTCTCACCCCCTCTGACGCAGAGATTACGGATATGCTCAGAAAAACAAAAAAACCTGTTTTCTATGTCGCGAACAAGATAGATAATCCCCGACAGGAGGAGCTGGTATTCGATTTTTACTCGCTGGGAATAGACAGAATCTACTCCATATCATCCCAGCACGGGCTCGGTGTCGGCGACCTCCTGGATGACGTCGTGGAACACCTTCCGGAAACACCCGTTCAGGAAGAACCGGAGGAGCGGATACGTGTAGCCGTGATCGGCAAACCCAACGTGGGGAAGTCTTCCCTGATAAACAAAATCCTCGGGTATGAGCGCACGATAGTCAATCCCACACCCGGGACAACGAGGGATGCGGTGGACACCGCCTTTGACCTGAACGACAGGAAATATCTCCTGATAGACACCGCCGGGATACGGAAAAAGAGCAAGGTCAGCCTGAAGCTGGAAAGATACAGCGTTATAGAGGCGATAAAAACACTCGACCGGTGTGACATAGCCCTCATCATGATAGACGCGCAGGAGGGTGTCACCGAGCAGGATACAAAGATAGCCGGACTGGCGTATGAGAGGGGCGCGGCGTGTATTATACTTCTGAACAAATGGGACCTTATTGAAAAAGATAATTCAACGATAGGCAAACATGTAATGCATGTAAAAGACAGCCTGAAATACCTGGACTTTGCACCCATTATCACAGTATCTGCGCTGTCGGGGCAGCGGCTGAAGAAGGTGTTCGATCTTATCGACACCGTTTATGATCAATATACAAAAAGAGTCTCCACGTCTCTTTTAAACGCAAAAGTTGCGGAATTTACCGAAAGGCTCTCACCTCCCCGCTACAGGAACAGGCCGAATAAAATCAATTACGCAACCCAGATATCGGTAAAACCCCCCACCTTTGTCTTTTTTGTCCGCGAATCAAAGGCCGTATATTTTTCCTATAAGCGCTATCTGGCCAACAGGATACATGAAGAGCTGGGTTTCGAGAATACTCCGGTAAGGCTGCTTTTCAGAAAGAAGGGACAGACCGATGAAAGAGGAAAGACTTAAAGGCCGAGATATGCCTTCTTTACCTCTTCATTGGCAAGAAGATTCTTAGACGAATCGGTAAGGCTTATACGGCCGTTCTCCATGACGTACCCCCTGGCAGCCACCTTGAGCGCAAGGTTGGCGTTCTGCTCAACGAGAAAGATGGTCGTATTATTTTCAGCGTTTATCTTGCTTATTATCTCAAATATCTGCCTGACGACAAGCGGGGCAAGTCCCAGGGACGGCTCGTCGAGGAGCAGCAGTTTCGGCCTGGTCATAAGCGCCCTTGATATTGCCAGCATCTGTTGCTCTCCTCCGCTCAGGGTGCCGCCTGCCTGATGACGCCTCTCGGCAAGGATGGGAAAGAGGTCATACACATATTGCATATCCCTCTTTATTTCCGCCTTGTCGTTTCTCAGGAATGCCCCCATATCGAGGTTTTCGGCAACGGAGAGATAGGGGAAGATACGGCGGCCTTCGGGGACCTGACAGATTCCCAGTGACACGATCTTGTCCGGCTCCATAGCGGTTATCGATTCACCCATAAAGGATATTTCACCCGATCTCGGCGGAACTATGCCGCAAACAGCCATCAGTGTCGTGGTTTTCCCAGCCCCGTTTGCGCCTATGAGAGTGATTATTTCCCCCTCTGAGACCTCTATGGTAATACCCTTCAAAGCCTGGATATTTCCGTAGAACGTCTGTATGTTCTTAAGCTTCAGCATCGATCTCTTCTCCGAGATAGGCTTTTATCACGACCGGGTTATGCCGGATTTCCTCCGGGACGCCCTGCGCAATCTTTCTGCCATAATCCACGACAAATATCCTGTCGGAAAGACTCATAACAAGTTTCATATCATGTTCTATAAGAAGGATGGAAATGTTCTCTTCATCGCGAATTTTCTTTATTAATTCGTCAAGTTCCTGTGTTTCGTTGGGATTCATACCCGCCGCCGGCTCATCCAGGAGAAGGAGAAAGGGTTCCGTGGCCATTGCTCTCGCTATTTCAAGACGCCTCTGCGCCCCATATGGCAGATTCTTGGCAAACTCATTCACGAACTCTGAAAGACCGATCTTTTCGAGTATGGCATAGCTGTCTTCCACCGCCTTTTGTTCTTCCCGTATCGTTGAGCGTCCTCTCAATACGGCACCCACTACCCCCGCATGCATGCGACAGTGACGGCCGATCATGACATTTTCAAGGACTGTCATATTTGGGAATAAACGGATGTTCTGAAACGTTCGAGCGAGACCTTTCTCGGTAACCCGATTCGGCTTTAACCCGTTTATTCTCTCCGGTTTGTCCCCGCCTCTTGGGAATATGAAAACGTCACCATCCGTGGGGGTATATATCCCCGTGATACAGTTAAAGAAGGTGGTCTTCCCGGCACCGTTGGGACCGATAAGCGCAACAATCTCATTGTTGCATACATCCAGATCCAGGTCATCAAGCGCTCTCAGACCTCCGAAATTCATGCCAAGATTTTGAACTTTTAATACGTGTTCCATGGTTGTCAGTTCTTATCAGCGCTCTTTACGCCCGTAAATTTATAGGTTCGGCGTACATTCGGTATAATACCGTCGGGACGAAAAACCATCATTACAACAAGAAGTACACCAAACGCCAGCATCCTGTACTCAGAAAAGGCTCGCAGATATTCAGGCGTCAGTATCAAAACAAGCGCTCCGGCGATAACACCGATTATGGAGCCCATACCGCCGAGTACAACGACACACAAAATTATGATGGATTCCCAGATGGTAAAACTGGCGGGATTCACAAACGTTGTTTTTGCGGCAAATACCACCCCGCCCATGCCCGCCCATGTCGCTCCGAGCGAGAATGCCGTGAGTTTTGTTTTTGCTTTGTCTATCCCCATAGCCTGGCAGGCTATCTCGTCCTCTCTGAGGGCGATCCACGCCCTGCCGATGCGGGAATCCTGGAGACGGTTGACGACAAAGATAGTAAAACCGCACAGGGCAATCATAATATAATAGATATATATCGTAGATCCGTGGACCGACAGGTCCATGCCGAACAGGGATGGCCTCGGGATATTAGCTATACCGCTGGGTCCGAACGAGAACTCATTCCAGTTTTCGAGAATAATTCGTATAATTTCTCCGAACCCCAGCGTGACGATGGCAAGATAGTCTCCGCGAAGCCGGAGTACGGGGAAACCGAGGATTATTCCAAACGTCGCACCCAGGGCACCCCCTATGGGGAGTACCATCCAGAAGCTCAGACCGAAATGATAATTCAAAAGGGCATAGGCATACGCGCCCACCGCGTAAAAAGCAACATATCCCAGGTCGAGAAGACCCGCGAGACCCACAACAATGTTAAGACCCAGACCAAGCATGATGTAGATCAGTGCCGTGATCATGATATTGGTCTGATACATCGAGAAAACGAACGGGAACGTCAGTGTGAATATCCCGACAGCAACAAGCCCGGGCGTATATATCCTCTTCTCCTTGATAATCCTCTGCACCAGGGGAACCGGATTCTCTCCTTCCCCGGTCTCGGCGCTCTTAAAGCCACGCTCCTTTCGCTTCATGAGATACATCCAGACAAACGAAAGCAGAAAGCTTCCGACACCGATCAGCATCATGTTCTTCCAGCGCCATTCCACAACATTCTCGATAGGGTTGACGCGGATTACCATAATGGGAAATGTCAGAAACATAAACCATACGGAAACCAGAAAGGCCCTTTTTATCTCATCGAATCTAATCAACTTTTATAACCCTGCACAAAAAATAAACTCACTACACCTTGTGTTTTTCGGATCTCCCCAGGATACCTGCGGGTCTGAAGATCAGAATAAGAACAAGAAACAGAAAGGCAAAGACATCTTCATAGTCACTCGAAACATATCCTGTGGCAAAACTTTCCGTCCAGCCAAGAACAAAACTGCCGAGAACAGCCCCGGGAACACTTCCGATCCCCCCCAGAACCGCGGCGACGAATGCCTTTATCCCGGCGATGAAACCCACATAAAAATTAATCATGCCGATATGAGAAGCTATGAGAACTCCCCCTATCGCGGCAGTCGCCGAACCAACGATAAAGGTGACGGAAATGACGCGATTTACATTAATACCTACCAGCATCGCCATCGTCTTATCCTGAGACGTCGCCCGCATCGCCTTGCCTATTCTCGTAAATTTTATAAGGAAGGTAAGGAGAATCATGACGATAGCCGTCGTTATCAGGATAACAATCTCCGTCGAGCCGATGATGTGGGCGTACGGCTCCATAAACTCAAAATCGGGGATAAGGTTCGGAAATGGTAGAAAATCGGATGTCTGGGCAAGAAGCACATAATTCTGGAGAAAGAGCGACATCCCGATGGCACTGATGAGGGCTGAGAGGCGCGGCGCGTTGCGGAGCGGCTTATAGGCGATCTTCTCAACCGTATACCCATAGGCGCACGAATAAACAACAGCAATCACTCCCGCTATCAGTATCATGGCTATCGCGTTCATGCCCATAAGGGTAAGGACAGAGACCACTATCAGCGCCGTGAATGCACCGATCATGTATATCTCACCATGAGCAAAATTTATCAGCTCAATAATGCCGTATACCATGGTATAGCCGAGGGCAATAAGGGCATAAATACTCCCGCGGGTAAGCCCGCCCAGAAACAGCTCCAGAAAATAATCCATTGTGAATAAATCTATCTCCCAACTCTACCTGTTCTCGTTTACGTGGCAGTAACAAATCAGGGGTCAGGCCCGTGTGCCTGCCCCCTGATCTATTTTAACCGGTTTCTTACTCTTTGAATTACTTCAATTCAACATACACGCCGTCCTGTACCTGATATATGGAGAACCCGATACCTATGGCATCTCCCTTGCTGTCAAACTTGATTTTTCCAAGAGGTGTTTCAACATATTCGGTCTTCAGGGCATTGGATACCGCATCATAGTCGGTCGATCCCGCCTTCTCGATTGCGTTTAGAAGAGCCTGTGTCGCCGCATACGCATTCAGGAAAAACGCACCCGGATCAGCGCCATATTCCTTCTTGTGCGCTTCGTTAGCGGCGATTGCCAGGGGATTTGAAGATGTATCTTTCGGGCCGGTGGCATAGACACCCTCCGCATATTTGCCGGCGACCTTTATAAAGGTATCGTCCTTGACACCGTCATCGGAAATAAAGAGGGTCTTCATTCTCTTCTTGCGCATCTGCATAACAATCTTCGACGCCTCAGGATGATACCCGCCGAATATCACCGCATCTGCCTTCGAATGCTTTATTTTCTGGACAACAGCCGAATAATCGACAGCACCGGGCGTTACACCTTCATACAGGACTACCTTGGCCCTGGGATCTTTTTCAACGAAGCTTTTAGCGAATTCCGCCAGCCCTTTGCCGTAATCACCCTTGTCATGTATCACGGCGATCTTCTTGACCTTCAGCACATCAAGCGCGTAGTCAACTTCGAGCCGCGCCTGTGCATCGTCTGAAGAAATGGTCCTGTAAAAATTGGGGTAATCACCACTCTGTGTCAGTGGCGGATTGGTCGCGGATGGCGACATGCAGATAATGTTTTCACCCTTGTATATTCCGAGGGCGGCCCTGGTGGCGCCGCTGCATATATGTCCCATCACAACATCAACACCCTGAGACAGTAATTTTGTGGCTGTGTTTGTGGCAACCTCCGGCTTGCATACGTCATCTTCCACAAGAAGCACGACTTTCTTACCCAGAATTCCCCCCTTCGCGTTAATGTCTTTGACCACGAGTTCAGCGGCCTTGACGGAAGGGATACCGTACGACGCGAGATCTCCGCTGTGGGCGCCGGCGACACCCAGTTTTATCGTATCGTCAGCTGCGAGCCCCGCCCCCGGTATCATTGATAATGCAAAAACCAAAACAATTGCAGCAACAAAAATGTTCCTAAAACAGTTTTTCATAGTTTCCCCTCTCCTTCCTGCTCGTTTTAATGATAGATTCTAAAGCTTTTTCTTATAGTGGCATAAAAAAGTCAAGTCAAGTCAAAAACATAGAAATATAGGAAGGACAATAAAAAATGTGATGATTTTAGCAATAGAATGATAAAAAAATACATGGTAAACATATTTCACATTATGAAAAGAGAGCGATACGGGCTGTTTTTGTCCAACAGGGCGGGGGTTAACATCCGATTTGACGGATAAGTCATTGTTGCAACTCGGCCCTAAATGATATATGTTCCTCAACGCATAAAGTACAACAACCGTCACGTTCGTGCCGGAGAGACAGAGAGAACAATTACTATGGCTGATTCGGACTTTTTAAGAGAATTTCAAAAGAAGGTTGAAGATACAGTCAGGGAAAACGAACTATCCGTGATCCAGTACTGGCAGGAGAGGCTCGGCAAAGTGGTATCCATGAAACCTGAAGGAATCGCATCACTCCAGTTGGAGATAAAGAAGATATACGATATGATGGAAAACAGAATCAAGATACTCAAGAAAGGGTAATATGAAAGATATCGTTAATTTCTTGTTCGAAACGGGAATGTTGCAAAAAACGCCCAGATCGGGTTTCCAGTTCCTGGGTTCCGGCTGTGAATCGGTAGCGGAGCACGTGCTGCGGACAATTTTCATCGGTTATTCCCTGTGCAAGCTTGAGCCTGAAGCGGACGAATCACGGGTATTGAAATTGTGCCTGGTGCACGATCTTCCGGAGGCACGAACCGGCGACATGAACTATGTCAACAAGAAATATGTGGAGGTGAATGAAGAAAAAGCGGTTTCCGAGCTTACTGAAACCCTCTTTTTCGGAGATGATATACAAGACGCCATTCGGGAATTTAACGAAAAAAAGACCAGAGAATCCATACTCGCCCACGACGCCGATCAGCTGGCGCTGATCCTTCAATTGAAGGAATATGATGATCTTGGCAACAAGTACAGTAAAGAATGGATCGGGTTCGCGATCAAGAGACTGTGCACGGACACCGCGAAGAAACTCGCTGAAACAATAACCAAAACAGATTCGTCCGAGTGGTGGTTCAAGGACAAGGGTGACTGGTGGGTAAATGCAAACAATAAACGATAGGTGCCGTAGCATGAAAACCAAAAGATTCACGCACGTGATTCCGCTTCTGGTACTGGCCGTGGCGATAGTTATCACGGGGTGCGCCGCAAACCATCAGAAGAAAGAAAAGGCTGCCAACTATTTCAATATGGGTAACGCCTATCTGAAGTCAGGACAATTCCCGCAGGCCCTCAGGGAATTCTTTGCCGCACAGCGCCTCTCGCCTAATGATGCGAGGATACAGTACTATACCGGACTTGCGTATTACGGAAACGGAATGCGGAAAGAGGCGAAGACAGAATTCAAAAAAGCCCTTTCCGTAAAACCGGATTATTCGGAGGCGCACAACTATCTCGGAACCATATACCTGGAAGAAGGTCTTTACGACAGCGCAATAGAAGAATTTAAACTGGCCCTCTCTAACATGCTCTATGAAACGCCGGCCATGGCACTGAATAACATGGGCTGGGCATACTACAAAAAGGGAGAGTACTCGACAGCGCTGACACAATACAAATCAGCGTTGCAGAGAGAACCGAACACCATATTATCTCCATTAATCCAGAAAAACATGGGGATCGCGTATCTTGCCGGAGACAGCATCCCCGAGGCGATACACTGCCTGAAAAAATCCATCGATATGGCCCCCGGCATGATCGAATCGCGGTACTGGCTGGGGATGAGTTACCTTGAATCGGGGGAACGGGGAAAGGCGATCGACGAATTTCGATCCGTTATTGCCGCCAACCCGGGATCGATTTTCGGAATAAAAGCAAAGGAAAGGCTGGACGACATTTTACCGTAAACATGCGCCGGAGCAACGTCCAATTCGCAGAAGCACGCTGTGAATTGTTGCGGAAGACGCTTTTTTTAACAGAGGAATACACGTATTATGGGATCAAAGAAAAAGTCAAAATCCAAACAGATAAAGGCAAAACAAAAGAAAAAAAACACCAGGATATTTTATCTTTCACTAATCACCCTGATCGGCGTAGGGTTTCTTGTTTTCTTTTTCCTTTCGCTCTTTGATTATATATATCCCCCCGCCGGAGGTAAAAGAGCGCCGGTAGCAACGGTGGTTAAAAAAGAGAAACAGAAGGTGAAACTGTATTTCTCAGACCATAATGAGCGATTCCTCATCCCCGAAGATCGATATATCCCGGACGTAGAATCCTCTACCGACAAAATCGAAAAGCTGGTAAAGGCTTTGATCAGCGGTCCCGGCACCGCCGACCTGGTAAAAACATTTCCCAAGAAGACATCCCTGAGAAATGTCTCCATAAAGAATGGGACAGCCTATATCGATTTCGACAAAGAGCTGATCGACGGACATCCCGGAGGAAGTGCCAGCGAAATGCTGACCATATACTCACTGACCAATAGCATTACGATCAATGTTCCGTCCGTCAAGAAAGTACAAATCCTGGTAAATGGCAAGACACTGGAAACGATAAAGGGCCACATAGACACCAGCCTGCCATTCAGCGTAAACAGAGAGCTCATAGCGGGAAATAATTCTTAAAGACATAATACCATGGCTGCTTCAAGACTTTCAAAAATCCGAAATATCGGCATTGTCGCCCATATAGACGCGGGGAAGACAACCGTCACTGAGAGGATTCTCTTCTATACCGGCAAAACCTACAAGCTGGGTGAGGTACATGACGGGGAAGCGGTTATGGACTGGATGGCACAGGAGCAGGAACGGGGTATAACCATTACCTCGGCGGTAACAACCTGCCACTGGAAAGACACCGAGATACATATAATCGACACGCCGGGTCATGTTGACTTCACCATAGAGGTTGAACGATCTCTCAGGGTTCTGGATGGGGTTCTGGCGGTATTCTGCGCTGTCGGAGGAGTAGAGCCGCAATCGGAGACCGTCTGGCACCAGGCGGACAAATATAGTGTTCCCAAAATAGCATTTATTAACAAGATGGACCGGGTAGGTGCCGACTATTTCGGCACGGTAAAGGCGATGAAAGAAAGATTCATGTCCATACCCCTGCCGATTCAAATACCATACTTTAAAGACAACACCTTTTCTGGCGTGATAGATCTCATAGGGCAAAAGATGATTACATGGGATGAGGAAAATCTGGGATCGTCATATGATACCTCCGCTATCCCGGCCGATATGCTCCCCGATACGGAAAAACACCGTGAGAAACTCATAGAGACGCTCGCGGAGATCGACGACGCTATCGCGGAGCACTATTTAGAGGGAAATGAGATTACCGAAAAAGATATCCTCGAATCGATCAGGAATGCGACGCTTCTGTTAAAAGTAGTCCCTGTGATGTGCGGCACGGCACTGCGAAACAAGGGGATTCAACCGATCCTTGATTCAATAACCCGGTTCCTCCCGTCCCCTGAAGAGATGCCGCCCGTTGAAGGAATCAATCCCGATACCAAAACTATTGAGAAACGTCACAGCAATGTGAAAGATCCGCTCGCAGCACTCGCATTCAAGGTCATGCTGGACGAGGGCAGAAAAATTACCTATTTGAGGATTTACTCGGGCAAGATAAAAACCGGGGAAGATATATATAACGCCAGCAAGGGGAAAAAAGAGAAGATCTCCAGACTTCTGAAGATGCACTCCAACAAGAGAGAACGTGTTCCGGAAGCCGTAGCCGGAGACATAATAGCCGCGATAGGCCTGAAAGATACGACTACCGGGGATACCATATGTGACGAATCCGACCAGATTATTCTGGAAGCGATAGAATCCTATGAACCGGTTATCAGCCAGGCGATCGAGGCTAAGACACCCGGAGACCAGGAGAAACTCTCCTCGGCCCTCGCAAAACTGTCAAGTGAAGACCCCACCCTCAAAATTAAATATGATAATGAAACGGCGCAGACTATCATCTCGGGAATGGGAGAGCTGCATCTTGAAATTATCACCGACAGGCTCATAAGAGAGTTTCATACAAATGTGAATATAGGCAAACCAAAGGTTGTCTACAGAGAAACGACAGAAAAAGAAACGGATATAGAAGAGATATTTGACAAGAAACTCGGCGACAAGAAACATTTCGGCCATGTCATACTCCACCTGGCACCTAATGAAAGGGGCAACGGACTGAAGGTAATCAACGAGATCAACGATGAATCGATACCTCAAGAGTTTCACGCTCCGATAGAAGAAAGCATCCGCAATGCGGCGCTCAGCGGTATTGTGGCAGGCTATCCGATTATCGATGTTATCGTACGAATCACCGGAGGTTCTTTCAGGGAAGGAGAGTCGACGGAATTGGGCTATGAAATAGCCGCTTCGACGGCCTTCGTCAATGGATGCCTGAACTCAAAACCGCTCCTGCTGGAACCCATAGTTGCGGTAAATATAATAGCACCCGGGGAATTTTTGGGTGAAGTAATTGGGAATATTAATTTGAGAAAAGGGGAAGTGAAAAGTATCAACCACAAAGACCCTGTCAGCGAGATAAATGCCCATGTTCCCTTAAGGCAGATGTTCGGCTATTCGACAGACCTGCGTTCGGTCACCCAGGGAAGGGGAACCTTTACAATGCAGTTCTTGAGGTATGACAAGGCATAACGATTCCGAGGCAGTTGTATGACCACTAATTTCTTTTACTCCACCGGGCGTATACTCCGATGTTTTTATCGCATAAGTACGTTGATTACAAGTTCATCCAGTAACGAAGAAGATATCCTTCAGAAGATTCTGGATGAAGCCGTAAATACAATGGGCTTTGACAGGGGAATAGTATCTCTCCTCGACGAAAAAAGAGAAAAACTGGTCACCAAAGCAGTTAAAAATTACAGCCCGGAAGAAACCCGATTGGCATTCGATGAAGTACTTGACATAAATAGACACGACTGCCTCATGACAAAAGTCGCAAAGACCGGCAGCTATATCGTCCTTGAAGATTCGGAGACAGATCCCAGGATTACGTGCACAGACCGCAAGATACGAGACCGTTACTCTCTGGGAAACCAATTCTACTCGGCTTTCTGTTGTCCGCTCAAGATAGAAAATGAGATTATCGGCATCGTAGCCATGTGGTACGAAAAAAAGGCCACATTTCCGCTTGAAGTGGTAAATACACTGCTGGCCTTTGCAAATCATGCAAGTATCGTAATATATAATTCACGATTATTTGATGATAATCACCAGAAGATCGAAAGACTGACGAGATTACAAAAAGCGGTATCCCAGCTGAATTTAAGCTACTCCCTGGATAAAATACATGAAACGGTGATACATCATGCCCTCAAGATAGGGGGCGCGGAAAGGGCACTGCTCTATTTTCTGGACACAGAAAAGAATAACTGCCTTATCAGCACCGGGGAACTGATATTTCTGGATGAAAAGAACATGTATCATCCCAAGGTAGAACAAAGCATCATCAAGAAGGCCATCGATAACGAAACCGTTATCGTCCAGACGTCTCAGAATAAAGCAGATACAACACCCATATTCAGCGATTATCCTTCGGAAATAGCCATACCGATGAGGATAAAAGACAAATTCCAGGGTGTGCTCTACCTCGGCAAAAAACAGGGAGAATACTCCGCCGGGCAAAAGAGCACCCTCGATATTCTGATTATTAATGCCGCCGCTTCATATGACAACGCGATCATGCATTCTCAATTGTCCCACGAAGCAAAGACGCTGGAAACAGAAGTTCAAATGCTCAAACAACAGGAGAACAAGCTGTTAGGATTCCATGACATCATCGGAAATTCCAGCAAGATAGAGGAGATCTTCCACCGAATAAACGATGTGGCCCGACATGATACGAGCGTACTCATACAGGGCGAAAGCGGGACCGGAAAAGAATTGATAGCGAGGGCAATCCACAGGCACAGCGCACGAAAATCGAAGCATTTTGTGGATATAAATTGTGCGGCGATACCGGGAACTCTGCTGGAGAGTGAACTGTTCGGCTATGAGTCCGGTGCTTTCACCGATGCCAAGAAAAGAAAAATCGGCCTTCTTGAACACGCAAACGGCGGAACGCTTCTACTGGACGAAATAGGTGAAATGAGCCCATCGATACAGGCAAAGTTTCTCAGAATGCTCGAAGACAACCATGTCCGCCGGCTTGGAGGGATACGTGATATCCCTATCGATGTCCGATTTATCTTCTCCACAAACAAAGACCTTCGGCACATGGTAGATGAGGGTACGTTCAGAGAAGATCTTTTCTACAGGATAAGCGTGGTCCCGATTGTCATACCCCCCCTTAAAGACAGGGTCGAAGATATCATGCCCCTTGCGCATCACTACATTGGAGAGTTTAATGCAAAACTGAATAAAAGCGTAAAGGGTCTTACAAGCGACGCGGAAAAGATTCTAAAGGAATATTCGTGGCCGGGAAATGTGCGAGAGCTAAAAAACATTATCGAACGAATTATGATTTTCCAGAGAGTCAATACCCTTATCGCATCCGAAAACATTCCCGCGGAGGTTAAGATCGCAACATCCCTTACCCCGGTAACACATACCAGCGAATTCTCTACAATGAAGGAATCGTATCCGATAGACTACAGAAACACGATCGAGGAATTGATAAACAAGACAAAAAAAGAACTCCTTGGAAATGCCCTCAAAATCAACCATGGTAATAAGGCGGCCGCCGCGAGGCAGCTCGGCATTTCACGCTATACCCTCATACGTGAACTTAAAAAGCTCGAAAACAACCTTCCCCAAAGTACCCTCAATTAAACGTGCGCTCTTTGCACGATATGTTCTATATCCGAACGGTCCGTGCGCTTTTACTCGGTTTGGTCGGACCAAAGGCCACGATTCCGTGCGGTCGCCGAACGCTTTTTCGCAATTACTGCCTTCCCTGCTACGATAATTCGCATGGTCACAAGTGCACATTCTTTGCCACCATATCGAACCAGTTTGCTAACCACTTTTATTTATTAGACATTTTTAATTTTAAAATTTTCTCCGGATGATAGTGTTTTTGGCACCGTTTTTGCGAATACATATTGGCGAGTTCTTTAAGTTGTCTTGAATCAGAAATCGAGATGTAGAAAGAAGAACTTCCGTGCGGGAAACAAGAGAAACGATATAACCATACTTATGTGAAAGGAGAAAGACAATGATTGAATATCCTACATACAAAAAGGTTCTTTTCTGTACCGATTTTTCCGAGAATGCGGATTACGCTTTTGGATTTGCTTTCGGCGTCGCCAAGAGAGATGGAAGTCTTCTTTACGTACTGCATGTGAAAGACGACAGTGCGTATCAGGCATATCTTGAGGGCGCGGGCGATGGATCATACCCGGAGATCACCGAAGCAATGAAAGAGGCCGCCGAGAAAGAGCTGGAGAAAAATTTCCAGGATCACTATGCAAAAGACATAAAGAATGTTTCGTATGAAATTGTTACACGGTCCGGCAGGGCATATCACGAAACAATTAAGTTTGTTGAAGAGAACGATGTGGACCTTATCGTCATAGGCACACACGGAAGGACGGGACTGAAACATACCCTGTTCGGAAGCGTTGCAGAGATGATCATCCGACATAGTCCGGTTCCTGTTTTTGTGATTCCTCCCAAGGAGAAGATCTACTTCACGAAACCGGATGATGAGATCTACACAAAAACACCTTCTCCTATGTAAACCCGTACTCCATCGAGGACACAAGGGTGCGGTAAAGTTTTAGGTGCAATGTGTCGATAGAATAAACATAGTGTGCCTCTCTGAATGATCACCTTCACCGGAGAGGCACACACAGTGAGCTACAGTTATTTGTCATATACAGCGGTAATTATACTGACTGAGAACATTAAATATACGGCAGTCTTAATCACGATTGTTATGAATACCAAAGCGAAAAAGAACGAAGCAGGGCGTGTTGCCGAGAATGGCCAGACAATACTCCCGGAACCTGACGAAGAGCAACAAGAGGACCAACGCGAGGATCCGAAAAAACAATTGAATGATGACAGTTTGAGCGAAAAATTCTTCCTATCAGATTCTCCTGAAGACTAAAGCAGTTGCCGGTGAGTGGTTTTTGCTCCCTCCTCTCCACTCACCGGCCCCCCCTATGAACCTGAGAGATATACGTTCTCTCTGTATATATATCGAATGGCTGGAGATGGGATAGTCTCCGGCTATCTATTCATTTTTTTTCAATGGAGAATAACCGACCCCGTCATTACACATTAAACCTGAAGTGCACTATATCTCCGTCAAAAATAAGATGCTCCTTACCCTCGACCCTGACAAGCCCCCTTTCCTTTGCGGCAGATATGCTTCCCGCTCGTATAAAATCGTCGTAGCTGAGAACCTCCGCCCGTATGAAACCCTTCATCATGTCGGTGTGTATCTTCCCGGCAGCCTCGAGCGCCCTGGTGCCTTCCGGAATTGTCCAGGCGCGCAGCTCTGCGCCCACAGTCGTATAAAAGGTGATGAGATCCAGCATGCGGTACCCGGTTTTTATCAGCTTCTGGAGCCCCGATTCGGTCAACTCCAGATCGTCAAGAAATTCCTTTCTCTCATTTTCCGGAAGATCCATCATCTCCGATTCCAGATCACCGCAGATAATGATCGATTCGGAGCCGCGCGATCTCGCTATCTCCTCGACACTGTGGATATATTCCCCTCCCTCTTTAAGTTCGGACTCGCTGACATTGGCAACATATAACACTTTCTTAGCCGTAATGAGGTTAAGTTCCCTGAGGATTTTCTCATCTTCGGTGGTGAGATCAACATTTCGTAGGGGGATATTCTTTCCCAGGTATTCCCGTATGTTACGATAAAGATTCTGCTCGCCATGATGGGACGCGGCTCCTCCCCGCATCGATTTTTCCATCTTTTCTATTCTCTTTTCAATGGCCTCAAGATCAGCAAGGATCAGCTCCATCTGCACCACCTCGATGTCATCAGCAGGAGACACAGTGCCGTGGACATGCGAAACATTGGGATCATCGAAACAACGCACGATATGGACGATCGCATCGACATCCCGGATATTGCCCAGAAACCTGTTTCCCAGCCCCTCACCCCTGCTCGCGCCCTTTACCAACCCGGCGATATCAAGAAACTCTATCGTGGTATAGGTACATTTCAAGGGGTGTATTATTCCCGCGATCGTTTCGAGCCGTGGATCGGGAACCGGGACAACGCCGATATTCGGATTAATTGTACAGAAGGGATAATTTGCCACCTCGGCACCGGCGGCGGTGAGCGCGTTAAAGATGGTTGATTTGCCAACATTCGGAAGACCGATAATACCACATCTGAAACCCATGGCGGGCTCCTCCCGGAAAACAAAAAGGGACAAACAGATACCTTCGTTTTGTACGGTATCCGAGTCCCTCTTTTAGCAGATCGCCTGACGGAAAGCAATAAAACGAAAAAAAGCGCCCGGCACACGGGCGCTTTTTTTGTGGTTGTAACTACTATATAAGCAGTTGTCTCTCTATATCTCTTCTTCCGAGATTCTGGATGAATAGAATGAACGATATACAAAGACCAGCGCGATCAGGAAAAATAACCCGGCAAGTCCCAGCTTCAGGCCGGCGCTCTGCATCGTTACCGCTATTTCAACAGCCAGAAGACCGAAGAGTGTCGTAAATTTAATCACCGGATTCAGTGATACTGAGGATGTGTCTTTGTACGGATCACCAACCGTATCACCGACAACGGCCGCTTCGTGCAGAGGCGTACCCGATTCACCCATATCAACTTCGACTATCTTCTTGGCATTATCCCATGCGCCACCGGCATTGGCCATGAATATCGCCTGGAACAAACCGAAGAAGGCGATCCCGACAAGGTACCCGATGAAGAAATGAGCGTTGAAGAACGCAAGACTGAGGGCCATGAAGAAGATCACGATAAAGATATTGATCATACCTTTCTGTGCTGCAAGCGTACATATCTTGACCACCCTCTTGCTGCTTTCGATTGACGCGGACTCCGCCTTCAGGTCCGTATTGTTTTTAATAAAGACAACCGCGCTGTACGAGCCGGTTACGACCGCCTGGATCGACGCCCCTGTAAACCAGTAAACCACCGCGCCACCCATGATCAGACCGAGAATGATCTCCGGCTGAACAAGGCTCAGGCTGGCGATGACATTTCCGTACACATGTTCCAGCAGAATAATAATGCCGAAGATCATGGTGGTTGCGCCCACGACCGCTGTTCCGATGAGAACCGGCTTTGCGGTTGCCTTGAACGTGTTGCCCGCACCGTCGGTGGCCTCAAGATAATGTTTCGCCTTTTCCCAGTTAGGACTGAAGCCAAAGCTTTTCTTGATATCTTCATCGATATCAGGCTGTTTCTCGATTCTTGAGAGCTCGTAGATGGACTGCGCATTGTCCGCTACCGGACCGAAACTGTCAACGGCAATGGTGACAGGTCCCATGCCCAGGAAACCGAACGCGACCAGACCGAATGCGAACACAGGTGCCGCAAAGGCGAACTCAGCGGGCATAAGGGAGACAATCGCCGGATTTTTGGATACCATATAGGCGACAAACATCAGAATGATGATGACCAGACCTTCCCAGAATGCTGAGAAGTTACCGGCAACGAGACCGGAGAGAATATTCAGGGAAGCACCGCCCTGCTTGCTGCTTGTGACAACTTCCTTCACATGAGCAGCATTGGTGCTGGTAAATATCTTTGTCACCTCGGGAATGAGAGCTCCCGCGATAGTACCGCAACTTATGATAATGGAGAGCGCCCACCACAATGAAGACAATTGCCCGGGAAGAGACGCAAGCAGAAAGTAACTCGCGATAAAGGTAAAGATAATTGAGACTATCGATGTTATCCACACCAGGTGAGTCAAAGGAGCTTCAAAATCGAAATCGGTCTTATCGCTATACATGGAGTGATTAACTCTGCCGGTGATGAAATATGATGCCAGTGCGGTAAGGATCATAAGGATACGCATGGCAAATATCCAGATGATAAGCTGTCCGCAGAGAACCGGTGCAAAGACCATGGCAAGTGCCAGAAATGCTATCAGCGCGACACCTGTTACACCATAGGTTTCGAAACCGTCCGCGGTAGGACCTACGCTGTCACCCGCGTTATCGCCCGTACAGTCCGCGATAACACCCGGGTTTCTCGGATCATCTTCAGGAAGTTTCATGAAGATTTTCATAAGGTCGGAACCCAGGTCGGCAATCTTAGTGAAGATCCCTCCACAGATTCTCAGTGCGGTCGCGCCCAGTGATTCGCCGATTGCAAATCCCACAAAAGAGGGCCCGGCAAGCTCTTTAGGAATAAAGCACAAAATGCCAATCATGAAGAAAAGCTCAACGCTGACAAGGAGAAGCCCTACGCTCATTCCTGATCGTAAGGGTATAGATATAACATGCATGGGATTGCCGCGAAGCGATTCAAATGCAGTTCTCGAATTGGCCACTGTGTTGATCCTGATACCGAACCAGGCAACACCGTAGGAACCGAGAATTCCCAGAATAGAGCAGAGCAGGATGGTAAGAACTCCGCTCAGTGCCATATGCTGAAGACCGGCAAAGTAATATACCATGCAGATTCCGATGAGCACCCAGAGAGCAATGAGAAACTTACCCTGCTGCAACAGATACGTTTTGCATGTCTCCCAGATTATTTCCGAGACATCAAGCATTGATTTGTGTGCGGGTAGATTTTTTGTCTGGACATACTGGACGATCCCGAAAATCGCACCGATTATACACACTAACAATCCCCAGTACATCAGCGAGAGCCCGCTGACCGTAGCACCCAGTACATTAAATGTAACCTGAGACAAATCAGGCAATTTAATGTCCGCTTCCCCTGCGTGCGCCATAGGCACAAACAAGAAGAGCGTCATGGAAATGATTGATAAATAATACCATAATTTCTTAAACATTGCGTCCAAACCTCCTATTTAGAATTACTACTGTCCCAAAACTGTTCAAACAAATCGATATAAAGGGTAATCACACAGAAGGGGCAGTGATTAGCTTTGCATACCCGTTATCAAAAGCCATTTGCAGTCAGCCCTCGCTTAAAAGGCACGGTGCTGACAGGGAAAAAGCCTGATCAGGCATAAAACCTTACATAATTTCTATCGTTACACTTATATCTCTTCGCTCGATTCCTTTGAATCCCTTACATTAAACGTGTTCATGGCCGCCTGAACGTCAGATGAAATGATTTCAACTACGGCATCACATGCCTTTTCAACAGCGTGAGATACGTCCGGCATCTCACCTCTGGAAAACCACTCAAGCACGTAATTCTCTGTCATTTTTACTGCAGCCGGCCTCCCTATACCCAGGCGGACCCGGGCAAAATCCGTTCCTCCAAGATGATTAACAATGGAAATCAATCCTTTATGTCCCGCGGTGCCGCCACCTTTTTTTATACTAACATCGCCGACCGAAAAATCCAAATCATCGTGAACAATGACTATATCGTCGGTACGTATATTAAAATAACCGGCCAGCTTACCTACCGCAACGCCACTGAGATTCATAAAGGTTTGAGGTTTCGCCAGGATAACCGGAACCCCGGAAATTATCCCTTTACCGATTCGGGATCGGAACTTCACACGGCTAATCTCTATGTCTTCCCTTTGAGCCAGAGAATCGAGAACCAGAAACCCCATATTATGCCTGCTGTAAGAGTATTCGGTGCCTGGATTTCCGAGTCCGGCTATAAGTTTCACTCATCCTCCTGTTGGAGAACCATTATTCTTCGTCTTGTTTCTCTTCATCTTCCGATGCGGAAACGGCATCTTCAGTTACTTCTGCTTCTTCCTCTTCCTCGGATCCTTGCGTTATCAGGCTCGTCCTTGTAGGTACAACCGACACAATCGCCACATCGTCGGAGTCGAGGATCTGGACCTCTTCCTTGACGGCAATAGTATCGACTTTAATGGAATCACCAATATCAAGATCGCTTATATCTATCTCGACAGATTCGGGAAGGTCGGAGGGAAGTCCCGAGACCTTCACGGTCCTCCTCAACTGCTGCAATTCGCCTCCGTTTTCTACACCAACCGGGGTTCCCGAAAAGATAACAGGGACGTCAACGGTAAGGGTTCTATCCATTCTAATCTCATAAAAATCCACATGTACAGGTTTCCTGTTTATCGTATCGATCTGCAGGTCCTTGATAACTGAGAGTTTTTGGAGTTTCTTGCCCTTACCGGATTGTATTCCGAGTTTGACAAAGACTGCTTCATCCCTTTCCCCGATCAGCGTGTTGATCAGTTCAGAGGAATCCACTTTAATCGCTATAGCCTCGGTCTGATAACCATAAAATATTGCAGGCACAAAACCTTCCGACCGCAATCTCCTTGAATTACCTTTTCCAAGTCCTTCACGCATTTGAGCATTTAATGCAATTGTTTTCATTCCTAACTCCTAAATAAAAAGTGAGCTTATAGATTCATTGTAATATATTCTTTTTATCGCTTCGCTTAACACGCCCGCTATTGAAAGAATCTTTATTTTATCGCACGATCGTGCTTTATCATGCAGATAAATCGTATCCGTACTAATAACCTCTTTTATGATGGACGGCTGTATTCGGTCTATTGCCGGCCCGGAAAGCACCGGATGAGTACAACACACAGAGACCTCAATCGCCCCTTCCTTCTCTATGGCTTCGGCAGCCTGAACCACCGTACCTGCCGTATCGATCATATCGTCGAGAATAATCGCCCTCCTGTCCTTCACATCACCGATGACATTCATCACCTGTGATTCATTGGGGGCATCCCTTCGCTTGTCGACAATCGCCAGTGTGGCACCCAACCGTTTTGCAAAAGCCCGCGCTCTGACAACACCACCTGTGTCAGGAGAGACTATGGTAAGGTCGGTCGTTTTGTAGCTTCGTTTGACATATTCGAGAAGCGTAGGGGTTGCGTAGAGATTGTCGACGGGAATGTTGAAGAATCCCTGTATCTGACCGGCATGAAGATCCACCGATATAACACGGCTGGCACCGGCCGTGGTCAGCAGGTCCGCCACCAGCTTCGCCGTTATGGGCGCCCTGGGGAGAACTTTACGATCCTGCCTCGCGTACCCGTAATAAGGAATAACGGCGGTTATCCTCTCTGCAGACGCCCTTTTCAAGGCATCTATCATTATCAGGAGTTCCATCAGGTTGTTATTCACCGGCGTGGAGGTAGACTGCACGATGAATACATCCATTCCCCTTACATTTTCATCGATTTCAACCCGTGTTTCACCGTCGCTGAATGTGGAAACATTAGCCTGGCCCAGAGATATACCCAGCTTCCCGCAGATACCCTTTGCAAGAGTACGGTTGGAATTCCCCGAAAATATTCTCATTCTTTCTAACATCTATATTCTTCTTTCTTGCAAGCTGGCTGGGGCGGGAGGATTCGAACCTCCGGATGCAGGAACCAAAATCCTGTGTCTTACCGCTTGACGACGCCCCATTATATTGAATATGCTCTGAATACCGATCCTGTTCCGGTCCAGGCTTTTTGTAATTTAGACTCGGCTCTTTCAGCCTCTGCTTCGCTCCTGAAGATACCGAAGATTGTGGGGCCACTTCCCGACATTAAAGAACCCAGAGCCCCATTTGCAGTCAAGAGTTCCTTGATATCTGACAATACAGGATAAAACCGAAAGGATACTTTCTCTAAATCATTGTAAAGTTCTTTTACAACATGGGTCACCGTCGTAAATCGAGGCATCCTATATTTTATTGGTTCTTTTGTCAATCCCAATTTTAAATTTTCATAGATATCCCTTGTGGAGACTTCAAAACCGGGATTAACCAGTATAAACCATAGCTTGGGAATACCGTCCGCCGGCTTGATACGATCCCCTATGCCTGAAACCAGAGAGGTCTTTCCAAGGACAAAGAAGGGCACATCCGCCCCGAGTCCGGCTCCTATTTTCATCAGATCTTCCGTACTGTATCGTCCCCCCGTCATTTCATTAAGAGTAACAAGGGTGGTCGCGGCGTTTGAACTTCCGCCTCCAAGCCCCGCCGCTACGGGAATCTTTTTGTGTATTGTGATCTCCACGCCTGAATGACCTGAACCGTTCGAGAGGATGGCTTCAGCCGCTCTGTATACTATGTTGTTTTCGTTTTCCGGAACCATCCCCCGGGGACATATCAATTTTACTCCTTCACCCTTTAGATCAAAGCGCATTTCGTCATAAAGGCTTATTTTCTGCATGAGACTCAGGATATCGTGGTAACCGTCATCCCTCTTTCTAAGAACCCTGAGGAAAAGATTTACCTTCGCCGGAGACTGCCTGATAATCATGAATTCTCCGATTCCTTTACATATTTTATTCTCGATTCAGACAGAACACCATCCAGAAGCTGCTTCTCGCTGCTGTCGAGGTTTCCTTCGGTTTTCTCCCTCAGCATTCCGAGAATATCTATCGTCTGTTTCGCCGCCTGAAGGTCCCTGCCCTTTTTATTCGATACGGGATCGGCGAGTTCTCCAAGGTTAAAGAGGACCGAGGTATACAGGGAAAGCACAAAATTATGAAAATTCATCTCGGGAAGCTGATATGTTTCCCCCTCGCTTTGCGCTGTTTCTTTCCCTCCTCCCCCTTCTCTCTCCTTTTCAGGCATCGGTGTCGATTCTTTCTGTTCATCTGCTTTTATCGAATCCGCACGTGTTTCTCCTTCTTCATCAAACAGCCTTTTATCTTTGATAACAAACCCTTTTTCATCGTTATTCTCAGTCATTTTATCCTCCGTAACGCAAATAGTAATTCCCATTGTGCTCCGATGCAATAACTAGCACAAATATCCTTTAATATTCAAGTACTGATGCCGTCTGTCTTATATCTCGCCGAACGGTATCATTTCTGCAGGGCGGGCACTCTCTCACAATCCGTCTTTTGTAATCTCTATCGTGTTTCCATCTGTTCGCAGGGTAATTGCTCCGCATTTGTCCGTCCGAAGCACCCGTGTTTTCGCCCTTCTGTACCTGTCCAATACAATGGGATGCGGAAACCCGAAGACATTACCGGAACCACAGCTTATAACCGCGACGGAAGGCCGGACTGCCTTGAGGAATCTGACCGAGCTGGATGTGCGCGCCCCATGGTGCGGCGCCATGAGAATATCCGCCTCCAGATCCGTTCCGGATGTGACAAGCATGCTTTCGGCATATTGTGATATATCGGCCGGGAGGAGTATCTCCGTGTTGCCGAAGGTTATTTTCATGACCACCCCGTTGTTGTTAGAATCATGATCCGGGAAATATAAACCTTTCCCCGAGGCCGATTTCACCGGGTTTAATATACCGATGGAGACATCGCCGATTCTCCGCTCCGACGTATTGCTGTCCACGATTGTGCGGGGGATGGCTTTTTCGTCAACGATGCGCTTCAACCTGTGCCAGGATATATTCTTCGATCTGCACCCGTTTGACCACAGTTCACCAACTTCAAAATTCTCCGCCACATAGGGAAGGCCGCCGACATGATCCTGATCCGGATGCGTAACCACCATGATATCAACCTTCTTTATCTTTTTGCGCCACAGATACGGCGCGACCACATATCTCCCCAGATCGAAGCTCCTGTCATAGAACCCCCCACCGTCAACCAGCATAGTAGCACCTCCCGGAAAGGTTATCAG
>Ga0272443_10000942_pt1 | contig 47482 bp, 43 predicted proteins | sample SSMAcet12_FD_193581 | JGI IMG/M metagenome (GOLD analysis project Ga0272443, IMG submission 193581) | Marine sediment archaeal communities from Little Sippewissett salt marsh, Falmouth, MA, United States - SSM-Acet-12 | ecosystem: Environmental > Aquatic > Marine > Wetlands > Sediment ...
CCCACAGCCAGGACGTCGATCAGCGCCGCCGCCTCGAATGACACGGACTCGGGCATCTTGAACAGGCGCGTCGCGTGGAAGATCGAGTACTCCCCGTATCCGCCAGGAAGCATCTCCGTCAGCGGAATCCCGACGATCCTCCGATGGGTGCAGAGGTTGTATTGCCCGCTCTGGCACGCGCGACACGGCTCGATCCGTCCGATCTCGTAGCAGCCGTGCAGCGCCTCGGCGGCCACGCGGTCGCCTGGCTCGAAGCCGACGACCCCGGCCCCCACGGCCTCGACTACTCCGGCATTCTCGTGCCCGAGGACCGCCGGGAGGTTCTCGTCGGGAATCAGATGCCGCGTTCGTCCGCTCAAGTAGTGGAGATCCGAACCACAGATCCCAACGGCCCGATTTCGTACCAGAACCCACCCCGGCCTCAACTCGGGGCGCGGGAAGTCCACGAGCGACAGTCCCTCCGGCCACACCCCTCCGTCCCACACCACCGCCCTCATCGTACGGACCGCCTCATTATCCATCATGACTTCCTTCCTTCAGTTCCAGAGAACCAGTTCTGTCTCCGATTGCCGCTTGGGTACTCATTCACGCCTCAGGTCTACCCCGATTCGTGCAGCACCACCGCACGCAGGCACTTCGACTGGGCCTTGGACACCGAGCTCTCGATCGCCTCCCGCCACTGCGGAAGACGGTACCGATGCGTCACGAGCAACTCATGCTCGATCGCTCCCGACTCGAGCAGCGAAAGCGCGATCTGGAAGTCTCGGATGTACCCCGTTTGGTTGTACGTGCTCGAGGCGAGCACCGAGATGCTTCGATAGATCATCCGCTGCAGATCAACCGGCAGCGCGCCGTCGAAGATCCCGAGCATGATGACGTTCCCGCCCTTGCGACACATCCGAATCCCCTGGTTGATCACGTCCGTCGATCCGCCGACCGCCTCGTAGACCTGATCGACTCCCTCGCCGCCCGTCATCCGTAGGACCTCGTCGACCGCGTCCACTCCCTCCTCAAGAAGGATGACCTCTGATGCCCCTGCCTGACGCGCCGCTTCCGCCTGAAACGCGTACTTCGCCGTGGCGATGATTCGCATGATTCCCCACGCTCGCAGACACTGAATGACGTCAATCCCTGTCACTCCGCTACCCAGCACCACGATGTCCATCCCGGGGATTGGCTTGCCCACGGCCATCGCGTGAACCCCCACAGCCAGGACGTCGATCAGCGCCGCCGCCTCGAATGACACGGACTCGGGCATCTTGAACAGGCGCGTCGCGTGGAAGATCGAGTACTCCCCGTATCCGCCAGGAAGCATCTCCGTCAGCGGAACGCCGACGATCCTCCGATGGGTGCAGAGGTTGTATTGCCCGCTCTGGCACGCGCGACACGGCTCGATCCGTCCGATCTCGTAGCAGCCGTGCAGCGGCTCGGCGGCCACGCGGTCGCCTGGCTCGAAGCCGACGACCCCGGCCCCCACGGCCTCGACCACTCCGGCATTCTCGTGCCCGAGGACCGCCGGGAGGTTCTCGTCGGGAATCAGATGCCGCGTTCGTCCGCTCAAGTAGTGGAGATCCGAACCACAGATCCCAACGGCCCGATTTCGTACCAGAACCCACCCCGGCCTCAACTCGGGGCGCGGGAAGTCCACGAGCGACAGTCCCTCCGGCCACACCCCTCCATCCCACACGACTGCCTTCATCGTCTTCGGCATCCGATTCTCCTTGTCTTCTTCGCGATTCCTCACGACCTTCACGAGCCAGCGTGTTCTCGAAGTGCTTCGCCGAGCCGCGAAAGACCCGCTTCCAGCTCTTCGCGGTCGCCTCCGAAGCCAATCCGGAAGAACGAGTTGTCCTGTTCGAAGCAACGACCCGGAACGACGAACACCTTCCAGCGCTCGACGAGGTCGCGATAGAGGCTCTCAGGATCACGGACGGCACCGGGACGAAGTCTCGGGAAACAGACGACTCCTGCCTCGGGCACGACCCACTCGAGCTGGTCTTGAAGGGCCATCCACTTCACGACGATCTCCCGGTTGTCGTATATGCAACGCCGCGTCTCCTCAACGATTTCGTCTCTTCGATCCAGGACCCCCACAGCAACAGCCTCCCCGATCGCTGAGTTACATATGCTCACCTGCTCGCGGGCGGCCAGTATCGCCTCAAGCAGCTCCCTGTCACGCGTCGCGATCCACCCGATCCTGATCCCCGGAAGGCCGTAGACCTTCGACATGCTCGCGATGGTTACTGCGTTTTCGCTCAGGGTTGCCGCGGGAGGAGCTGCCGCCGAGTAGGTCAGGTCGCGATATGTTTCGTCATAGACCAGACGACTTCCGTTCCGGTTCACCATCTCGAGAACCGCCTCCAACCCACCCTGCGAAAGGACGGAGCCCGTCGGGTTGTTGGGATGTGTCAGGCTGACAAACCTCGTGGTTGGCCGAAGCCTGCTCTCCAACTCCTGCAGGTTCGGCTCAAATCGCTCCTCAAGCCGCAGAGGGAACAGATCGACGTCGCAACCAAGCGATCTCGGTACCTCGTAGTTCGACGGGTAGTTCGGATGCTCGACGACTACATGATCGCCCGGACTGAGACAAACAGCAGCTACTGAGAACAGCGCTTCGGCAGCGCCGTTCGTGATGAGGATGTCGTCGGCTGATAGATCTGGATACTGCTTCGCGACGCGCTCACGAAGAATCGGATGCCCCCGGTGATGGCCGTACCTGAGAGGCAAGGATTCGAGATCGATCTCCAGTTCGCGGAGCGTGAGAGTCCTGACCGCGCTTTCGCCGATGTCGATCTCGATGTGGTATTGATGGGCGTCGAACCATTGCTCGAGCGGCATTCTGTTGAACCTCACCTCGGGTACCTCCTATCTATTGGCGACCAACGAGCCGCACGGGTGTCGGCGGCTTCGCTTCGAGCGTTTCGCCCGCAGCAATCACACGGATTCACGCCTCATCTGCCTTTCCAGCCCCGCCAGCGCAACGGATGTCGGGCGAGTGGCGCACGGCAGTCCCCCGACATCCAAGCAGCAGTCTGCCTACGCGCTTCATAGACGCCCTACTCCGGCCGTCCCCGCGTCGCCGTACAGATGGCAGAGCACCGTCGTACCGTCGTCCAGCAAGGCGGGCTCAGGCTCGTCCTGCGAGCACACCTCCAGTTGGCTCGGGCACCTCGGGTGGAACCTGCAGCCCGGGGGAGGATCGATCGAGCTCGGGATCTCCCCATGAAGCGGAGCCCGGTCGTCGCGTGTCTGAGGATCCGGATGCAGAATCGATCCAATCAGAGCCCTAGAGTACGGGTGCTTCGGATCCATTAGAATGACGTCCGTAGTGCCGAATTCGACCGGTCGCCCGAGATACATGACCAGCAACTCGTCGCAGAGCTGCCGGACCACGGACAGATCATGCGTGATGAGCACGTAGGAGAGATCCAAGTCTCGACGCAGGGAGTCCAGCAGCGTGATGATCTGCGCTTGAAGTGACAAGTCGAGGGCCGATGTTGGCTCATCGAGGATCAAGACGTCGGGGTTCGGAGCGAGGGCCCGGGCGATGGCGATCCGCTGCTGCTGTCCGCCGCTGAACTGATGCGGCAGTTTCCTAACATCGGACTCCCGCATCCCAACTTGCCGAAACAGCTCTCTTACTCTGACTCCCGCCCCCTGTCGGGTCGTCTTGCCCAGGTGAAGAAGCGATTCCTTCAGTGCCTTCTCCGCCGAGAACCGCGGGTTCAGCGATCCTCCAGGATCCTGGAAGACCATCTGCACCCTGCGTCTCAGTTCCTTCGCCCCGAACCGCCTGTAGATGCTCCTCCCTTCGAGCAGAACATCACCTGTGGCAGGGCGCTCAAGCTTCATGATGCAGCGCGCTAACGTCGTCTTGCCGGAGCCGCTCTCCCCAACAAGTCCGATCGAGCCGTTCGCGTGCAGAGAGAAGCTAATCCCATCCAGTGCGTGGACACGTTTGGCGAAGAACGGGAGATCTCCGCGGACAGGGAAGTGCTTGACCACATTCACGACCCGCAGTAGTTCACCCATGTTTCTCCTCTGCGTAGAAGTGGCACGCGACCTGCTGCTGATCGGCGACCATCACGAGGTTGGGAGTAAACCGCACGCACTTGTCCATTCGAGACGTACATCGCGGATGGAACGAACACCCCGGCGGAAGGCTCAGCGCCTCGGGGACGTCCCCCGGGATCGGTCGAAGCATCGTCCTCGATTCCACTCTCGGAATGGCCTGCAGGAGAGCCCTCGTGTAGGGATGTTTCGGTTCAGAGAACAGCCGCTCCACGGGCGCCTGCTCCATCACACGCCCGGCATACATGACGACAACGCTGTCACAGATATTGGCTACGACTCCGAGATCGTGCGTAATCAACATTTGGGAGGCCGTCGTCCTGTCGCGCAGTGCGCGCAGGAGATGCAGGAGCTGCTTTTGCACCGTGACATCCAATCCGGTCGTTGGTTCATCGAGGATCAGCAGTCTCGGTTCGCACATTAGAGCCATCACGGTCATCACGCGCTGGCACATGCCCCCCGAAAGCTGGTGAGGATAACGGTCCATGACGCGCTCCGCGTCCGCGATGTTGACTTCGCGAAGCAGTTCCACGGCCCGGCGCCGCCCCTTCGCCGCCCGCGCATGCGTATGCGTCACGTAAACCCTCGTGAGCTGGCGTCCGATCCGCATCAATGGATTGAGCGCGCGCATCGGGTTCTGGAAGCACATGGTGATGTCGTTCCCCCGGATCTTGTCCCATTCCCGTTCCGGGAGAGTGAGAAGGTCTGTTCCCTGGAAGTAGACCGTGCCCGCCGTCACGTACCCCGGCTGCTCGACCAGTCCCATGACCGCCATGGCGGACACCGACTTCCCCGATCCCGATTCGCCCACGACACCCACCGTTTCGCCCGCTCCGATTTGATAGGAAACCCCGTTCACCGCGTGAACGACCCCGAAGTACGTGAAGAACCGCACCTCGAGACCACGAACATCCAGAATGTGTTCCATCCACTACCGCCTCATCCGCGGGTCGAAGATGTCGCGAAGGCCGTCCGCCATGAGATTGAACCCCAACACGGATAAGAACAGCGCCAGTCCCGGGAAGACTGTGGTCCACCACTCTCCATTCATGAGGTCGTTCATTCCCGTCGAGATCATCACGCCCCATTCGGCTTGGGGGGCCCGGACTCCGAGGCCCAAGAAGCTCAAGCCAGCAGCGTCGAGCATCGCGTAGCTCACGTTCAGAGCAGCCGTGACAACGATGATCCCGACGGTATTCGGCACAAGATACCGCAAAATGATCTTCCACCGGGGTACTCCGCTGCACCGCGCAGCATCGATGAACGGCATCTCCCGAAGACTAACCACCCGGCTTCGCACCATTCGAGCGAACACCGGGGTTGTGATGATCGTGATGACCAGGATCAGATTGCGCACGCCAGGCCCCAGAGAAGCCACCAGAGCCATTCCAAGCACGAACTGAGGGAACGATTTGACGATATCCATGATCCGCATCAAGACCGTATCGACCGGGCCCCGGAAGAAGCCCGCAACCGCCCCGATGCACGTCCCGACGACCATGGACAGGCCGATGGCCCCCATGGCGATGAGCAGGTCCACCCGAGCCGCCGACAGCACGCGAGCTAGCACGTCTCGCCCGTACTTGTCCGTGCCGAACGGATGGCTGGCCGACGGAACCTCCAGACGTATCCTGACGTTCGTACGATCGGGGGAGGCGGGGCTGACCACAGGGCCGAGCACCGCCGCGAGCACGACCGAAGCTACGATGATCAGTCCCGCTAGCGACGCCGAGTTGCTTCGGAACATGAGGACCGCAAATCCGAGCTTCCGCGCTGCGACTCGCTTACGGGCCTCCGAGTTCGCCGTCAGTTCCGCCAGCTCTTCCGGAGTTCGTACGACACTCTGGGCCATGTCAGTACCTCACCCTCGGGTCGATGAACGCATAGAGGATGTCAACTACCGTGTAGATCAGGATGTACAGAAATGCGGTCAACATAACGAACGCCTGAACGGGCGCGTAGTCCAGATTGAAGATCGCATCGACCGAGTACCGACCCATGCCCGGCCAGGAGAAGATCTGTTCCACAAGCACTTCTCCTCCGAGCGCGTAACCGTAGTATCCTGCAATCATCGTGATTACAGGAAGCAAAGCGTTTCGGAGCGCATCTCGGTAGTAGATCGTGCGCGATCGCAAGCCGGAAGCCCAAGCGGTTCGAATGTGGTCCTCTGTCAAGACGTCGAGCATGCTGGAACGAGTGATCCGCACGATCGGCGCCATCATGGCAATGCTGACTGTGAAAGCAGGGAGCATCAGATGGTGGAGGGACGACAGCAGGGCGCGACCGTCGAGCGTCAGCAGGGAATCGAGGACGTAGAGGCCCGTGATGTGCTGTGGGGGCGAAACACCAAGACCGATCCGCCCGATAGGGGCAGGTGCGATATGCAGTAGATAGAAGAGCACGTAAATGAGCATGAGTCCCGACCAGAAGATCGGTATCGATATGCCTCCCACGGAGAGCATCCTCACTGCCTGGTCCAGCCGCCCCCCCTGGTGCACGGCCGCGCTCACTCCGAGAGGAACCCCGAAAAGAATCGCCAGCGCCATCGAGATCGTCACAAGCTCGAAGGACGCCGGGAAGCGTGCAAACAACTCGGCCGTCACCGGCCTTCGCGACCGCCACGACATGCCCAGGTTGCCGCGGAATAAGTCGCACAGATAGGTCCCGTACTGCTCCCAGATCGGACGATCCAGCTTCATCTCCTCACGGAGCTCGTCGATCGCTTCCTGGGATGCGTTGGGACCTGCAGCCAGTATGGCCGCGTCTCCCGGAAGGAGGCGCGCACTCACAAACGTGATCAAGGACACTCCAATCAACACCGGAGCAAGCTGCAGGATCCGTCGAAGGATGAAAAGGATGAGTCTCATTCCGCCGGCGCAGTCCCCAAAGGGGAGCCGGGACAAAGCCCGGCTCCCCTCGCAAGACCTGTCTAGTCCTTTCCTAGTGTGTTGAACCGCGTCTGTTGGTTCGTTGTGTACACGAAGCCCGTGATGTTATCACGCATGATCACGAGCCAGTTTGGGTTGAAGAGCCACACGAGAGGAGCATCGTTGACCACAAGATCCTGGATCGCGTTGATCAGCCCCTCCAGCTTGACCGGGTCGGTCTCAACCTTGGCCTGCTCAAACAGCGCATTGACCTCGATGTTGTCATACTGCGCCGAATCGCAGCACCCCTGTGGGTCGCACCAGTTGTAGCCGATGTCGTATACGGCGGTTGCCACGTACGGGATCCAGTAGACAATTGAGGAGTCGTAGTCCCTGCTTCCGCGGATCTCAGCATACTCGGCGGCCCCGATCTTGTCGAGCACAAGGTCGATTCCGATCTCGGCCAGCGCGTCGCGCAGATACAGTGCGATCGACTCGTATTCCGCCTTGTCGAGTCTGTAGCTCAACGTCATCTGGAATCCTTCGGGATAGCCGGCCTGAACAAGCAAATCCCTCGCCAGGACGGGATCGTAGTGGTAGGGAGAGATCTCCTCCCGATACTGGATTCCCGGTGCGAGGGGGCTCGTCGGGAAGGTCGCGTGGCCGTACATGACATTCTCAATGATGTCTTCGTAAGGAACCGCGTAGAGGATCGCCTTGCGAACAAGAACGTTGTCCAAAGGCGGACGGGTGTTGTTCAGAGCGAAGTACTCGGTAGCCGGCGCCGGGACCGAGACGACCTTCACTCCTGGTGCGCCTTCGAGCTGTGTTGTGACGACTTCTGCTGAGAGGCGGTACGCGAAGTCGACATCGCCGTTCTTGAGGAGCAGGACCCTGTTAGCCTCGGCCGGTACGACCTTGTAGATCACGCGATCGTTGGCGGGCCTTCCGCCCCAGTACCCTTCGTAGGCCGCGAGAACGATCTCGCTTCCGGTCGTGTAGCTTTCCACGTAGTACGGACCCGTCGGGGCGACGTCGGTATTGAGAAACGCTTGCGCATACGGATCTTCAGCAGTAACGTGTTGTTTGAGGAGACCCGAATCGACGATCGACATGCTCGGCAGGTTCGCCAAGCCCGGCAAGAGCATCGAGTTCGGCCCGTTAAGTTTGAATTGGACCGTGTAGTCGTCCAACACCGTGATCCAGAAGTCGCTGTCCGGCCCCTCCAATCCGAACTTCTTTAGGACCCAGGCCTTGCCTCCCTGGATGTTCCACTTCCGCTCGAACGACCATCGGACATCTTCCGCGGTGAAGGTGTTGCCGGATCTAAAGGCAACGCCTTGTCGAAGATGCATCGTAACGATGGTCCCGTCTTCCGAGACCTCCCAGCTTGCTGCGAGTTGCCCTTCAAGCCGATCCAAGTCGGCCATCGCGATCCCTGTGGGGGACTCGCCCTCTGGAATCGTCGCATACTGCAGAAGACGATCGTAGCAGTTCCATCCGATCTCCGTCGCTGTTAGCTCAATCGCCGTGGATGGATCCCATCCTTGTATGTCACCGCCAAGTGCAATAACGATGTCCATCGCAGAAGCAACGGATGCCACCGTAGCGATCCCTGCCAATACACCAATGAGTACTGCCGCAATGCGACGCATGGAATCACCTCTCCTTGTCTCCTGTTTCAGTCGTCTGCGAAGCCTACCTGCTATCCTGCCAATCTTTCCGCTGAAGAGCGCACCTCCTTTCGTACCGTGGAGTAGGCGTATTCCTTCAGGCGTTCCACCATCGCCAGGACGTTTTCGGGCGGGACATCGGGCTGTATGCAGTGCGAAGGAGCAGCGATGTACCCGCCCCCAGCTCCCAGAACCTCTACGCACCGCTCCACGTGCTCGATGACCTGGTCCGGGGTCCCGTGACAGAGGGTCCCCTGTACATCAATCCCACCGTGGAAGCATAGATCTGACCCGAACTCGCGCTTGAGCCCTTCAGGATCCATGCCCGCGGCACCTGGCTGTATGGGATTCAGGATGTCAACGCCAGTGTCAATGAAGTCACCAATCAGCGGATGCACAGCTCCGCAACTGTGAAGCATCACCCGCGTATCGGGACTGCGTGTCTTGATCACGTCGATGAGGTGTTTGAGACGCGGCTTCACAAGCGACCGGAACTGCCTCGGGGAGATGACCAGCGAGGTCTGGGTCCCCAGATCCTCAGTCAGAAGAGCGATGTCAAGCCACGCGCCAAGCCGATCAAGAAGCGCGCTCCAGAATGCCACCTGGACTTCGAGAAGGTTGTCCATCACCGTCTCGACCATCGCCGGCGCGCGAGCGAAGTCCAGGAACCCGTTCTTGTACCCTCGAAGCCAGAAGACCATCTCGAAGATGCCGGCGAAGCAGGAGGCACCAACTGCGAAACCGCGGGCACGGTAGTCCTTGACCCGATCCACCAATCGGTTCAACCGATCCGTCGGGATTCGGGGGGAAGTGAAGGCATCGACGCACTCCTTCGGGCTGCGGCAATCCGCGAGTGGAGAACGGGTGATGTCGTAGTACAAGCCGTTAGAGGAGAGTCGCCTCGTGATTCCCCAGTCGTCGGTGTACTCCTCTTCTTCGCCGGTCTGCGGGTCGCGATCCAGAGAGACAGGCATCGGGGCGCGGATCGTGACCATCCGTACGTCGCCGCAGACAGAGCTTTCGATCTCCTTGGCCGGATACACCGTCTGGAGCATCCGGGACCAGTAGAGCTGCTCTCCCGGATCGACCCCCAGGTGGCGGCACAGCCGCTCGTGGGCGGCGCGCGTGAGGCTCGTCAGGCCGTACCCCAGATCCCAGCTCACCCCTCGTTCTGGATCATTCCCTATAGCCGCAAGCACCCTCTCACGGCCAGAGGCTGCTTGACACGCCGAATGCTTCGGTTCCCCTCCACGCTCGGTCATATCCTCGCCACCTCCACACGGCCGACAATCCCTCGCAAGCGCACCAATAGCATCCTCTCTGCAGCCTCACTCATTCCCGTGTTGCATTGGCGTTGCCGAACAGCCACACGGGGCTTCCCACTGCTGTACGTCTTCTCGGGGAGGGCAGCGATGGCGCATTCTTCACAAAAAACGCAACTGCGATCCCCCTTTTCGAGACGATTATAGGGATCGAGACCGCCTCCGACAATTGCGTCTCCTAGCGGCCATAATCCCTCGCGCTTCATCCAACCGACTTCGCTCCGTCCCCACATCAGACACCTCACGTGCAGCACGGCTCACGTTGCCCTCGCTGGTCCTCATGCTCCGATGAACCGCTTCCCGCTCGAGCTGCGAACCGCCACAAGCCCTGCCCGGGGGCGGCCCGGCGACACCTTGCCTAGTGCGCTCGGAGAGCACGCCATGCGTGCCCCTCGGAGCTTGGGTCAATCGCGCCCTGCATCACTCACCGCACAATACGAAGGCTCTGCTGGTTCATGACACGCTCGACCTCCTCGCGCGTCGTCCAGCAGAAGTCCCCGTGGCTTGTCTGCTTGAGAGCGGAGACCGCGACCCCGCAGCGAAGCCCGAGCTCGGCTCCCCCCGTGAGATAGCCGTACAGGAATCCTCCTGCGAAGCTGTCGCCAGATCCGACTCGATCGACGACCTCGATCTCGTAGGTCGGTGCTGAGTAGAGCTCATTCCCGCAGTACGTGATCGCCGACCACGTATTCCGCTTGACGGACTGCGTTCCACGCAGAGTGATCGCGACCACGCGAAGCTTAAACTGCTCCGCAACCATCCTTGCTACCTCATCGTAGCTGGCTGCTGCGATTCCGAAGACGCGTTCCGTGTCCTCCTCCGTTGTGAACAGCACGTCTGCAATCTCGAGTATCTCGCGCATCACTCGACGTGCCTGTTCTCTGGACCAGAGGCGCTCCCGATAGTTCAGATCGACGGACACAAGAAGGCCCGCCTTCTTCGCTCGCTTCACTGCATCCAGCGTGACCTCTGCCATCGACGGGGAAAGCGCGGGCGTAATCCCCGATGTGTGGAACACCTTCCCCTTCGGTAGGATTCGGTCCCAGTCGAAGTCGTCAGCGACGCTGCACGCGATGGCAGAGTTCCGCCGATCGTACAGAACTGAGTTCGGTCGAGGAGCCGATCCGAACTCCACGAAGTACAGGCCGATTCGATGGTCGTCAGTCCAGACAGCGTGAGTCATGTCAACGCCGTGCTCCCGCGCCTTGTTCTCGATGAGATGTCCGAGAGGATTCCTGGTGAGTTTCGTGACAAACGCCGTCTTGAGGCCCATCCTCTGAGCCGCCACGGCGGCATTCAGCTCCGATCCGCCCACCTCTACCTCAAGCAGCCCTGTCTGCTCGAGCCGGCAGTGTTGCGGGGGGGCCAGCCGGATCATCGCCTCCCCGAACGTCAACAGGTCGTAGACCATCAGCTGGGTTCCTCCCTCGCTGTCCGAATTGCGGCCGTAATCGCCTGCGCCCGCTCACGCATGATCTCGAGCCTGCCTTCCATGATCGCTTTCGAATCCGTGAGCCATCCTCCGACACACACCGCCTTTGCCCCCGCGCGAATGAAGTCGCCGGCGTTGTCGGCGGTAATCCCTCCTGTGGGGGCAAGGGGAATCTGCGGAAGGGGACCACGAAGAGCTCTGACAAATCTCGGTCCAAGCGCATCCGCTGGGAAGATCTTCACGAGATCGCAGCCAGCTTCCCAGGCGCGAAGAGCCTCGGTCGGCGTCATGGCACCCATGATCACTCCGGCACCGTACCGCCGCGCCATTCGGCCGGCACCGGTTTCGACGGTCGGAGTAACGATGAACTTCGCCCCAGCAGCGATCGCTTGTCGTGCCGACGGCGGATCCAGTACCGTTCCGGCTCCAACCACGATTCCTTCTACGTCGCGAGTGACCCGCCCGATGTCTTCGATTGCCGTCAGCGAATCCAGCGTGATCTCCACGCAGCGGATTCCGCCGTCCCGGATCGCGCCGGCAACTGCCACAATCCTGTCGGCTTGAACCTTCCGAAGAACAGCGATGGCTCCCGCTTCGTAGGCTTGGGCGAGCCAATCGGCTGACAAGGCTTTCATACTCTCTCCTCCCTCCGAACACACACCCTCGCTACCCCCCACCAAACGCCGTGACGATGAACAGCGTATTCCCTTCCTGCAGGACCGCCTTCTCCCCTGGCAGTCCTCGGGCATTCACGCCATTGAGAAAGACGTTCACCGTGTCTCGCATGTTTCCCTGGACGTCGAACAGCAGCTCCCGGAGTTCCGGTCTCTCAGCCGCGAGTGCCTGGAGGGCGTCGTCGATCGTCGACCCGGCGCCGAGCGCGAGCGTGATCTCCGCCTCACTGCTTCGCGGCCTAAGATCGCCGTAGAGCTTCACAATGACGTTCAGTAGCAGCCTCGGGCTTCCCCGTGCGGCCGCCCTGCCGTGCATCGCCAGCTCAGCCAAGATCAGCTCTCCTCCGTTCCCACAAGATCGTCGAGTCTCAACTCTCGAAGCGTATTGCGGGTCGGGATTCCCGATTTCACGTCCCAACCGTGTAGGGTGTAGTACTCCGACAGCATCCGATCGAGTTTGGCCTTCGAGACGACCGGATCCTCAACGCCTCTCAGATCGTAGTTCGGCTCATTCATGATCCGCCACGGGAGAACGTCGTCGCTTCGCGTTAGCCCTTCTCGGACGTTGAAGCATCGCTCAAGCGTGAGTATGCGTCGGCCCGCGGTCATGATCTCCTCAGCGCTCATCGAGGCCCCCGTCGCCGCGCTGTAGAGTTCCGCGAGGAGCTCCTCATCGATCCCGTAGGCGCACGTTGTTGCGAACGCACACAGACCTAGTGCGTCCGTGGCGCAGTAGATGTCCTCGTGCCAGCGAACGATCTCTGCGCGCTTCTCCAAGATGTTAGATACCGCGTACTTCTCGTCTCCCGTGATCTTGAGGATGACGGCGCGAGCTTCCGGAGTGATTCCGTACTCGGCCATCGTTTCCGTGTGCAAGTGATCAGGACCACGGGGATTCACCGCAAAGGCAAGCGCATACGAGAACGCTCCCTGCATCGCGACACCCGTCGGCGCCATCCCCTTGGATTGCACGGCCCACTTCCAGGAATCGCCTCCCACGCGTTCCGCCGCGGTTCGCGTTTCCTCGGCGAGGAGGTCACCGATCCCCTCGCGGTGCGCAATCCTGCGCGTCAGCTCGAGCAGTGCTTCCTCGTTCCCCCATTTCGGTTCCACACCATCGAGTTGATCGGCATCAATCAATCCCCTCTCGCAACTCTCCATCAGCCATCCGATCGATGCACCCGTCGAGACCGAGTCCAATCCAAGATCATTGCACAGCTCGTTGTATCGCAACACAGCCTCAACGTTGCCGATGCCGCAGTTGGGGCCGCCTCGAGTGACCGTCGCGAGTTGAGGTCCTCCTGAGTAGGTCCCGGCGTACTTCCCGTGTTCCACTTCCGTGTAGCGATGGCAGTGGATGACACACCCACTGCAACCTCGCCTTCGCTTCAGGTACCCCGCGGCCTCCCAGGAGCGACCTCCAAGCGTCTGCGCTTCGTCTGCATCAATATGAGCTTGTTGCCAATTCAACGAGGGAATCCGGTACATGTCGTTGAATACAGTCACGTCGCCCGCCGTGCCGTATGCATAGAGGTTCTTCACCATGGTGTCCGCCAGCGTCTGACTGCGGGATCGCTTCACCGCACGCCAAAACCTGACCGGATCCGCAACCTCGATGCTACCCCTCGTTGCGTCGACGGCGATCGCCTTGAGGCATTTGGAGCCCATCACCGCCCCCGCGCCCCCACGCGATGCAGAGTGGTAGTACGACATCATGATGTTGGCGTACTTGACCTGGTTCTCGCCAGCCTGCCCGATGCAGGCAACCTCAATTGGAACGGTCTTCGCCTCGGCTTGCAGGAGAGACGATGTCTCCCTTACTCCCTTCCCCCACAAGTGGGCGGCATCTCGAATCGTGACTTCGCCAATGGCAATCCGGAGATACACCGGCGTTGATGCGGCGCCGTGGAACACAAGGTAATCATGCCCCGTCATCCGCAGCGCCGTGCCGAAGTGCCCCCCAGCGCCCGTCTTGAGATACAAGCCGGTCAGGGGGCTCTTGGTGAGCACGGTCGTTCGGCCACTGGTTGGCGCCGCCGTGCCTTGCAGTACCCCTGTACTGAAGATCAGAACATTGTCGGGTCCGAGCGGCTCTGTTTCGCTCGAGAGCTCGCGCCACAGAAGCCAGTCACCGATCCCGCGACCGCCCAGGAACTGCCGAGCACAGTCGGTCTCGACAATCTCAGTCCAGGTCCGTCCGCTTGTGAGGTCTACGTGCAGGGTTCGCTGCTCTTGTGGGTTCATTCTGCCCTCTCCTCGTGACCGCCACGAGGGACTCTCTCGAAGCGGATCGCCTGAGGCAGCGTACAGGCATCCACGCAGGCGGGGGCCCCGTCACAGAGATCGCAAATCAGGGGCACCGAAGCCTCCTTGTCAAAACTCACGCCGCCGAACGGACACGCATCGACGCACTTCCCGCATCCAACACACCGATCACGGTCGAGACCGATCCGCATGGAGCCTTCTTCACGGAACAACGCATGGACCGGACATGAGGAGATGCAGGGTGCGTCGTCGCACTGAACACACACTCGCACACTGCTGGCTGACCTAGCCGGATCTCTGGCAATCACCACTCTCGACTGGTCGTACCCGAAGCGCGACGAGTGAACAAAGGCGCAGGACAGCACACAGCTGTTGCACCCAGTGCAGCGGTCGCTGTCAATAACCAATCGATGCACGAGAACTCGCCCCCTTTCGTCTTCAGCGCCGAGGACGGCTACTTCCCGAGCCGCTTAGCCATTGGCTTCAGCGCCTCATGCACAACGACGCCTTCGTCGGTGATCCGTACGTCGTCAACCCACACCGAGGAGTCCAGGCAGATTCCGTCCGTGTGCGAGGGAGCGTCGATGCCTCCGGGGACGGCGGTGGGACCGACATTGCCGATCCCCCATTGCGTCGAGCCCCAGACTCGTTCGTCCTCGGCGATCACGCCGGTGAGAATCGCGTTGGGAAGGAATCCATAGCACACGTGCGCCAGCCTGAGCATCTGCGGATGATTCCAAGCCTTGAGCCACGCCTCGTAGGCGCGGGCCTCGCTTCCGCCCTCCATCGAGCAGATCGCACCCTTTTCGATGTGTAGCCGAATCGGCTCCCTCACGATCCCGATTCCGGGGACTTTGGAGATGGAGCCGTCGAAGACAATCGTTCCGTTGATCGTCTCGAAGTCCGGCGCCCAGCCAATCTGACCCGGGATCATGTGCGAACCAGGGGTGTCCGCGTAGCCGGTTTCCGCGTTGAACGGATGATCCGGATGATTGCTGAACTCCACGTCGCCGCCCGCGGGCGTCGTGATCCTGACCCGGCGGGCCCCGCGAGTGAGCTCCGCCACCTTCAACAGAAACTCCTGCAACGTGGGGAAGTCCGTCTGGGCTATCGCGCGCGTCATGAACGCCGTATGCATACCGATCAGGCAGAGGTGGCGAAGCTTCGGGTTTTCCCTGAGAGCGACATCGTACGGGGTCGAGTAGAAGATCCCCATCCGATTGAACTCGACCCAAGCATCGACCGCCTTGAGAAGAGCGGTGAGCGCAGCCACCGGCCAAGTCCCCTCGCCGGCCTTCCCGCTGGCCCGCGGCGTCGCCGTCCATGCGACGAGTGGGCGTGCACCCACGGCCGTCGCGACTCTGGCCGTCGCGCTGACAAGCCGCATGTCGCTTTCCGTGTCCGCAGTGATCAGGAACGACTCGTCCGGCTGGAGACGGAAGAGCTCCCGAACCAGGATGTCACAACCTCGGCCAATCTCGAACTCCTGAAATGACACGATTCGCTCCTTCCGCCTATCCAAGCGCCTGCAACTCGGCAATCCGCTTCCGATGTCCCTTCGTCAACAGTCGAAACATTCGCGGCACGTCCGCCAACAGACCCTCCGATTGCCTCGCAGCCTCCTCGTAGAACTCCGCGATCGCTTCCTCCACTCGAACGGCGACATCGACCGCCTCGGTGAGCGAACAGCAATCGGGAACATTCGCTTCGATCGCATGCGCATCGGCATCGAGGTCGAAGGAGTACGCGCCTTCGATTGCGTCCGAAATGACCCCGTAGTAGGCCCGCTGCGTGTTCTTCCAGTTCCTCTCATTCTGCGTCGCGAACGCACGAAACACATCCGCGCTCTCCGAAAACCTCTCCTCCAGAAGCTCGTAGAACGCTTTGGAGTCCTGCTCCAAGCTCTTCGCGTACGCGATTCCCTCTGAGGCAGTGTGTAGTTTCATCGCCCTGCCCTTCTAGAACCACCGTTGAATGACAACCTTGCTCTCAGTGAAGAACCGTATCGCATCCCGCCCCTGTCCGTGGAGTACGCCGAAGAAGGAATCCTTCATCCCGCTGAACGGGAAAAAGGCCATGGGAGCGGTGATCCCGATGTTGACCCCCACGTTTCCGCTCTCGATGCCGTAGGCAAACTCCCGGGCCGATCGGCCGTTCCGAGTGAAGATGGAATGTCCGTTGCCGAAACGGTTCTCGTTCGCGATGCGGATCGCCTCCTCAAGCGTCGGCACGCGCATGATGCTCATCACTGGACCGAAGATCTCTTCGGACCCGATCGTCGAACCTGGGTCGACGTCCTCGAAGATCGTCGGGCCCAGGAAACAGGTGTCGGGGTAGTCGCCGATGATATTAGGCTCCCTGCCGTCGAGGAGGAGGCGTGCGCCTTCTCGAAGACCCGTCTCGATAAATCGAAGAACGTTCTCCTTCTTCTCGCGATCGCGCAGTGGCCCCATTTGAACCGACTCGTCGAGCCCGTACCCGATCCGAATCGTCGACGCCTTCTCGACAACTCTGTCTGCAAACGACCGATAGAATCGATCGTCATCGCTGACGACAACGCAGTTCGCGGCCGCAAGACATCGCTGCCCTGCGTTCCCGAAGAACGATGTCATCATCGACGCAATCGTTCGGTCAACGTCGCAGTCAGGCATCACCGCAAGGAAGTTCTTGGCTCCACACTGGGCAATCACTCGCTTCCCCGTCTCCCCGCATCCCCTGTACACGACGTCGCGTCCCACGGGCGTCGATCCTACAAACGTGATCCCTTCGATGTCCGGAGAACCGAGAAGCTCGCTCACCACGGTTCGTCCTCCATGGACGACGTTCCACACGCCGGGCGGGAACCCCGCTTCTTCGACCAACTCGGCCACACTGTCTTGACTGAGTGGGACTTCGCTTGAGGGCTTGACCACCACGCAATTCCCCGTCGCCACCGCGTAGGGCGCTGACCACAGAGGGATCATCCACGGGAAGTTGTATGGGCCGATGATGCCGAACACGCCCAGCGGAGTTGGCACGACCCACTCATCGATCCCACTGGCGACATCTTCGGAGTAGGCGCCCTGCATAAGCGATGGGATTCCGCAAGCGACCTCGACATTCTCGATGCCCCGTCTCGTCTCCCCCCGCGACTCATCGATCGTCTTGCCGTGCTCCTGGGTCTGGATCCGGCTCGCATGCTCGAAGTTCTCTTCCATCAGCTCCTTGAGTCGGAAGAGCATTCGGGAACGAGCCAGCGGCGTCGTCCGGCGCCACTCCGGAAACGCTTCCTGAGCAGCGTCGATCGCCGCCCTGACATCCTCGGGCGTCGATTGCGGAACACGAGCGATCACTCCCCCGGTCGCGGGATTCACCACGTCGACTAGGCTGCCTCGTGATTCGACCCACTCTCCGCCAATGTAGTTACGAAGGTCACGCACGCTTCGGATTGGCTCTTCAAGCAGTGCCATGCTTTTCCCTCCTCAGGCGCCCGCTCCGCGCGACGCAGGCTCTCCTGTCTGTGCAAACCGGATGAGAGTCTCGGCATCCATTCCACGGACTCCGAGCGCATCCAGCGTGAGCCCCATGCCCCAGTAGTCCTTATTCAGCATCGCACCCGTGACCTCGATCATCCCCCTCGTCAGCGGCATGCTGTGCCCCAGCTGATCGGCCAGGCGGACCATCGGCACAAACGAGTACCCGAGATCCTCATCGAGAACCCGTTCGAGACTGCTCAGCGGCGAATAGCGATCCGAGTGCGGGGACTTGCGGAATGCGTCTGCCAGGTCCTTTCCTTCATATCCGTACGCGTTCCTCGCCCATTGCGTCCCCGTCTCGATCGGGGAACAGGAAAGACGTTCAGCAAGGGGACCCCGCTCCTCATCGAACGCCGCCGACAGCCGCGAGAACTGCTCGGTGGCTTCGGTGTAGAACTTGCAACCGCGGAAGCGGTCGAAGACGTATCCCATGATCGGAAGCGTAAGCTGAACGTGGATGCACCAGTTGCCCCCCGAAGAGATATTCGTCCAGAGAACGTTCGGCACTGCCTTGTACTCCGAGTAAGCGCTCGCGAGCACTTCGAACGCCTTCTCAGTTCGGTCGCCGGGGAACGCCGCCAGCGTCATGACTCGCTTGGAGTTGAAGATCTTCGTCCGAACGTCGTCCATGCGCTTGCTGAGATACGGCATGATGTTCGTCTCGCAGAGCGTCACGTCGTCGAATAAGCCCTGCTGCTTAAGACGATTCGCGAAACGCAGCGTTCCCCAGTATCCGGTGTTGAACAGAATGCATTGCCCGGGCTCCAGGAACGGGAGCACGGCATCGAAGAACATGGTGTGATGAAGTGCGGGGACAGTAATCATGATAGCATCGGCGCTCTTGACTGCCTCCGCAGCGTCAGTGGTCACAACTGCAAGGCTCGCGAATCCCGTACGCCCAGAAGTGGACAACGAATCAGCAGTCAGCTCTATGCCGCCCCTCTGCCGAATGCCTTCGATGCCGCTCTCAAAGGCAGGCAACTCAAACAAGCGGATCTCGTGCCCTTTCAGCGCCAAATCCGCCGCAATCGCTGTGCCGGCGGCACCCGCACCGCAAACCGCGATCGTTCTTCGTTTCATCGTCTGCGCCCTCCTCGGACTATCGTTTGGATCTTGCGGGTCGCTGTCAGGCGAACCGGCAGCACTTGCCCTTTCGTGGTACGTACGTTTCGAGCAATGCATCGAGACGGGAGGATTCCGCTTGTCGATGCGTGACGCGTCGGCACATGGCGGCACCACCAGTACGTGAACTCGACTGAAGCAGTCAGATGACCCAAAGCCGTAGAACATTCTCGAGCGAGGTAATGAGGAGCGAGGTGATCTTGGAGGCTGCAGCCCGCGCTGGGCGAGCAGTTCGACGGCTCCACGGGACCGCAACCCGAAGACGGAAAGGCCACGGCAAGCGACGGGCAACCGTGAGAAGGACGCTGTCTTCTGCTGCAAACGGTTCTAGTCATCGTAGTGCCGAAAATCGCTACTCCAGAAGCGATAAACACTACTCTAGCCGAAACGGGCCACCATGTCCAGCGCGGGCCTGTCCATTCCCTCGCGTATCGCAATCTCTGGCTGGCTTCCTCGATTCCGCTTCTATCGGCCCCGGGATTCCAACTGCGCCAGTTTCCGCCCTAGGTCGTAGGCTTCTTCCATCAGTCGAACGTTCTCCCGGACCGCTCCAGCTTCCCAGGCGGACCCATGCACGATGTCCACAAGATCGGAACCCAGGTATCGAAACGCATCCTGAAACGCCCGAATCGCATTGACCGCCCCTGAGGAAACCGCATCCTTACCACCGTAAACAAGGATGACTCCGATCCTCTTGTCCCTCAGGACGCTTCCCTCCGGTCCCCCGAGCGCTTCACAGCGATCAACGAACAGCTTCGTCTGGGCCGACACGCTCCACCAGTAGATCGGACTCGCAATCACAAGCGCACCCGCCAAGCGGATTGACCGATAGATTGGCTGCATGTCATCAGCGATCACGCAATCCTCTTCGACGCTTTGCCCACATGCCCCGCACGCCTGACAAGGGCGAATCGCCAGATCGTGCAACCTGAAGACGTCAACCGCTGCGCCCCCGTCCCGAGCACCGGCGCATAATCTCTCTACCAGGATCGAGGTGTTTCCTTCTCGCCGTGGACTTCCATTGACGACCGTGATTCCAGTTGAGCCCTTCATGCCCAATCCACTCCTTCTCCCTATTCATTGAGCCCGATGCTTGGCGGACCCAGTGGATCACGAATCGTACGCCCCATACTCCCGCGCGATCAAGCGGTAGCCTGATCGCTTCAGCGGGTCTGAGGTGGCACCGCGGAAGAGGCACTTCCCCGGATCATTGTAGCTTTCCGGGATGCCGGTATGATCAGGGACCATGAGTGTCCACAGCGAGATCGTCGAGCTGTTCTGCAAGCTGGTTGAAATCGACAGCGAATCGGGAAACGAAGCGCGGTTCCTCGAATACCTCGCTGCATGCTTCCGCGATCGCCTTGGCGCCGACTGCAAAATCGGCCCGGATGGCAATCTGATCGCGAAACTCGGCCCCAAGGGCTGTCAGATCGATCAGCCAATCCTACTCGGCGCCCACGCGGACACCGTCAAGCCCGGAATCGGCATCCATCCCGTAATCGAGAACGGAGTCATCGCATCCGACGGTACAACGGTCCTCGGAGCGGACAACAAGGCAGCGATTGCCGAAATCATCCTGGCGATCGAGGGGGCGCCACGCCACCCGCCGCTGGAGATCGTAGTAACCCACGGTGAGGAGATTGGCCTCCTCGGCGCGAAAGCCCTCGACACTTCCAGGCTTCGCTCGACCGTCGGCTTCATCTTCGACACAAGTGATCTGCGGTCGATCGTTCTGGGTGGTCCGACCTATGTCGCGGTTGACATCGAAGTGCTCGGCAGGAGCGCGCACGCTGGGCTTCGCCCATCGGAAGGAATCTCAGCAATTGCCGTCGCGGCCTCCGCAATCTCTCATCTGCAGCTCGGGCAGCTCGATGAGCAAACCACGGCCAACGTCGGGACGATCCACGGGGGGACCGCACGAAACGTTGTTCCCGACCGCATCGAGATCACCGCCGAGTGCAGAAGCTTCGATCACAAGAGATGCCTGGCGATCAGCAGCAACATCGAGTCGGCGTTTCACGCAGCCGCTGACGCAGCGGGGGCCAGGGCCGATGTGGCCATACGGGTCGATCATGAAGCCTCGGTCCTCTCCGCTCAAAGCCCTGCGGTTCGGCTGGCAAGATCCGCCCTTCGGAAAGTCGGTATCGAACCAGACGTCAAGACGCTTCTAGGCGGAACAGATGCGATGATTCTGCAGAAGAAGGGTATCGATGCAGTTGTCATGGGATACGGCGGCCGCGAGGCACACAGCACGAGAGAGCACATCCTGATCGCCGACATGCTGAAGGCGTGCCGCATCATCCATGCTCTGCTCGAATCGACCTCGGAGCACAGCAACTCGGACTCGTAGGAGCTCAGAGCAGACGGTTTGGCGCCGGCGTTCGTGTCACATCACTCCGATTCACTCCACACTGCCTTAAGGGGACTCAAGCTGTCGTGTAGTCCGATGGTGGATGTTGGCGAGATCCGTGGGGTCGAGGTCGAGAGGTGGAGCTTCTCCCGGCGCCAACGCGAAGTCAGCGCTTGCGTCGCTTCGGGGATCGTGGTAACGTTAGGTATTAGCAGAAAACGGGAAGCGAGGTTCGCATTTCGAGATATGGGTGACCGCATCCTCCGCAAAGGGCTGAAGATCCTGGAGCACCTGGCGTCTTCTCGCGACGGCGCCTCCGCGATGGAGCTGTGTGGATTGATCGGCGTCCACAAGACAAGCATCTACCGGTACCTGGCCACGTTGACGGAGTGCGGCTACGTTCGAAAAGAGTCATCCGGCCGTTACGTGATCGATACGAAGCTTCTCGCGCTGGGTAGCGAGATGCTGCAGAGAATGCCCCTCCGAGAGACTGCCCATCCGTTTCTCGTCGAGCTGTCGGAAGCGACGAGCAAGACTACTCACCTTTCCGTTCTTGATGGACTCGAGATCATCTACCTCGACAAAGTGGAAGGCCCGAAAACGCTGCCCCTCGTCTCCAGGATCGGAGGCCGCGCACCTGCCCATTGCACCGGCGTGGGGAAGGCCTTGCTCAGCGCCCTCCCAACACCGGTGGCCGAAACGCTTCTCCAGTCCGCGGAGCTTGAGCCACACACCAACACGACGATCGTCGATCCGCAAGCGCTTCTCGCGGAACTGGCGAGAATCCGGGACCGCGGCTACGCGATCGACAGCGGAGAGCACGAACCCTACATCCGTTGCTACGGGGCTCCGGTTTCCGGGTATGGAGGCCGGACCGTAGCCGCGATAAGCATCACAGGCTTGATCGACGACTTCGCAGATCCATCGACTCGTGAAGAACTCCTGGATCATCTGAAGCGAGCCGCTGCGGGCATCTCCAACGCCCTGGGTTCCGGCAGCCCGTTGGCCTGACGTAGCCGGAGCCAACCGGAGCGGATCACGATCGTGGTCTCCCGAAGTGCGCACCCTCCCAGCATCGCGCTAGTACGCGCCGTACTCCCGAAGGGCCTCCCACATGGCCAAGACGTTTGCCGGGGGAACGTCCGCTTGGATCGAGTGGACCGCGCTGAAGACAAAGCCCCCTCCGTCCGCGAGGTCCTCAATCCGCCGTCGCACCTCGTCTCGCACTTCACGCGGCGTACCATGCGGAAGCGTCCCCTGTGTGTCAATCCCTCCACCCCAGAAGGTCAACGCGTCCCCGTAGTCCCGCTTGAGCGTCTTCGTGTCCATGCCGGCGGCGCTGACCTGGATCGGATTAAGTGAATCGACGCCCGCTTCGATGAAATCGGGGATCAGATCGCGGATCGCGCCGCAGCTGTGCAGCAGGACGTTCACGTGCGGCGCCTTCTTCTTGATGAACGAGAACACGCGCCGATGAAGCGGTTTGACCAACTCGCGGTACATGTCCGGCGAAATCATCAGTCGGTCCTGCACGCCAAGATCGTCGTTTTCCGCGACCACATCCACCAGATCACCGATCTCGTCCAGGACCAGTTCCCAGTACCGGATGCGCATCTCCGTGGCGATCGACAGCAGCCGATCTGCTCGCTTGTTCCTCAGCGCGAGGTCACAGAGAAACTCGCGATAGCCCCTGAGATACGATCCTAGCTCAAAGATACCGACGTAAAACGTGTTCATGACGGCCGCGGCTCCAGTCCGGCGGATCACCTCCAAGACGCGGTCACGCAATCCGTCAACACGTGCACGATCGCCCATACTCGGCCAGGGGTATGCATCGATCTCGTCAGCCGAGAAGTTGCCGGACAGCGGTCGCTCGATCGGATCGAAGTAGAGCCCCTCCTTCTTGGGCATCGCTTTGGCCAGCCCGAACTCATCTCGGTAGATCCAATGCGTGGAGGTCTCTTCGATCTGCAAGCGCCAATCGGGACCGGGATTCGTCCACAACCCTCGAGTGTCGACTTCAAGCTGGCTCAGGATATCTTCCGGGATTCTTGCCAATTGAAGCGGGAGAATCCCGACCTCAATCGCACGATCCGGATGGCCGATTCTAGGCAGAACTGACTCAAGTGCAACTCGATGGATTCCGGTGTTCGGCGTCCCACCGAGGTCAAACGGGACTCGATCCGGTTCCTCATGTGCAAGCGCCTGCAGCATCCGCTCTCTCGAACCCATCCTTACATCGCTCCTTCCTGTCTGTTCTTCCGCAGGCTTGCATGGACATCTCACGGGCACAGCGGCGTCCCATCACCCGCTGCGAGATCCCCATCCGATGGGGGGAAGAGCGCTGCTCAGCGCCTGCTTGCCTCGTTTGAGCATCGCCGCGGTTCTCGCGACCTTCTCGCCGACGTATGCAGCCGCCTCCAATCCGAGGGAATCCTGTCTGATCGCGTCCGCCGAGGTGTCTCCTTGGCTCCAACCTCCCGCGCCGATGTTCGCTCCTCCCACGACCACGAAGTCGAGCATCAACAGCCAATCCAGAATATCCGACAGCGTATGCTCGATGCCCGAGTTCCGCCCCGTGCCCACAGCCACCGCGCCTGCTGCCGATGCAGAGAAGTCAGGAGGTTCATAGGGAAAGGACTCATGCCACCTGCGCTTGAGCAGCGACGTGAACCTCTCCATGAACGCGCGACCGAGACTCGTGACATGAAAGAAATAGACCGGTGAGCCGACTACGACTCCGTCGGGGATTGGATCGATCAATCGCTGAACCAATCCCAGCCAGTCGTCCTGGAGAACGCAATACGAACCTGCCTTCAGGCAAGCGTCACAGTGTCGGCAGTGCCCGACGTCCTTGCCAGCCAGAGACAGCTTCTCCGCTCGCGCTTCCAACCCGAGCGACTTCGCATACGAGACACTGGCACGTAAAGCCACCTCGAGCATCCCTTCGGTGTTCGCAGAGGCCCTCGGACTCAGCGAAAGCCCCACAAACCGCAGCACATCGTCGGCCATCTCATCTCCCTTCATCCGGCCCCAACCGCTGCCTTCGATCGAGCTTCGCGTGAACACCTCTATCGCACTAGTGTAGTGCGCGGGTCGAGCGAGTCCCTCAAGCCGTCCCCCAGCAGGTTGAACCCGAATCCCAACAAGAAGATGGCGGCTCCGGGGAACATCGCCATCCACCACCAGTTCGGCATGTACGTGCGCCCGATGCTGACCATTAGTCCCCACTCCACCAAAGGTGGCTGAACGCCGAGCCCAAGAAACCCCAACGCCGCGACCGCGAGAATCGCACGCCCGATCTGAAGCGACGCTTGCACCACGGTCACGCCAACCAGATTCCGCAGAACGTGCACGAAGAGGATACGCCAGCTGCTTGCTCCGACGCTTCTTGCAGCTTCGACGAATCCTTGATCCTTGATCCGTATCACTTCCCCACGGATCACACGAGCATACCACGGCCACCATGGGAGACTGATGGCAATCACTAGCTTGGGAAGACTCTTACCCGTGGCAACAACAATGGCAATCGCCAGAAGCAGGCGCGGAATCGACATGAGGATGTCGCCGATTCGCATGATCAGCTCGTCCGTAGCGCCACCGTAGAATCCGGCGATGCTGCCAAGAATCACCCCCAGCGTCGCCGTGACCACGACGACAGCGAACCCCAACCCCAATGACAGCCGACTCCCATACAGAACCCGACTGAAGATGTCCCGGCCGAGATCGTCCGTCCCCATCAAATGCGCTGAAGTCGGGGGAAGGAGTCTCTCTGGGAAGTTGACACGTCTCCCCGTCGCGTCTTCGGGACACGGCGCAAGGACAGGGGCCGCGACCGCTACACCCAGGAAGACCACAACGATCGTCAGTCCCGCCACAGACAGCGGGGAGCTTCGGAGGACACGCCATGCCTTGCTCAGACGTGACATCCTGTGTGGACTAGCCAAACCATTCGCTGTGTCCTTGCGACTGTCGCCTACGCCCCTCATTCCGACTTCCCCCTCTTTCCCTTGAGCGCTTACTCCTACGTGTATCGAACCGTTGGATTCACAAACGTGCACAACACGTCGACAATCAGATTTAGGGAAATGATGATCATAGATCCGAGGATCGTGACACCCATGATGGCGGGAGCATCGACGGTGAAAACCGCGTTCGCGGCGTACCTACCGATCCCCGGCCAAGAGAAGATCAGCTCCACGAGGACCGTTCCACCCAGGAGAAACCCGTACACCATGCCGACAATCGTCAGAATGGGAATCAGAGCGTTTCGCAAGGCATGTTTGTAGACGACCTTCAGCCTGCCCACTCCGATTGCAGTGGCAGTCCGTATGTAGTCCTGGCCCAACACATCGAGCATGGCGGCCCGCGCCAATCGCACCACGTACGCGACCAGAGAGAACGTCAACGTGAAGACAGGAAGCACCAGGTGCAGTAAGGAAGAACCGAGAAAGCGCCAGTTGCCTTGAAGCAGGCTATCGACAATGTATAGTCCTGTCCCATCTCTCAACGGGCTTCCGATGAGAACATCAATCGCGACGCGTCCATCAACCGGCAAGAGACGAAGGGATCTCGCGAAGAGAAGCTGCAACATGATGGCCAACCAGAACTCGGGCATCGAGATCCCAGACAGTGTGATCGCACGAATCGCGTGATCGATGGGCGCATTGCGCTTCGTAGCAGAAACGATCCCCACCCACACGCCGATCACCGTGATAAAGAGCAGAGACACCGTCACGAGTTCGATGGTTGCAGGGAAGTAGCGTCTGAGATCTTCGATAACCGGACGTTTCGTGACCACCGAGCGCCCGAGGTCGAACCGCAAGAGGACACGCGAAAGATAGATCCCCAGCTGCTCATGCAGAGGCTTGTCCAGTCCCATCTCGCTGCGAATTCGAGCCACGACGGCCGGGTCAGGTGAACGTCCTGCCGCGACGACGGCGGGATCTCCGGGCACGACCTGGGAGAGAACGAACGTGCAAACAAGAACTCCGAAGAAGGATAAGATGGCCAGAAGCAGGCGCCGGACCAGATACGTCCACGTCATCGTCTCAGATCTCCCCCTTCTCGGCCAGACGAATCCGCGGAACTGCAGCGCCAGCCATGGACTATGATCGAGTGCATTGCCGGCAACCGCAACTGCTTGGCCGTCACCGGCAATGCATTCCTACTCTCCTTTAGCTCGTAATGTCTAGTCTTCGATGTGCATGTTGTAGAAGTCGTAGACTCCGAAATTCGCCGGAGTGAAGACGATTCCCTTCACGTAGCTCTTGACTGCTATGGCGTCGTAGAAGTGGACGGCCCAAATCCCAAGCGCTTGATCCACGATGATCTGCTGCGCCTCGCTATACAAGTGGGCGCGGCGCTCCGGATCTCTTTCGCTGGCCGCCTCGCCAAGAAGCCAATTCAGTTGAAGGTTCTCGTAGTCCCGCGGGAATTGCGGCGGGCTCCCGAGCGTCCCCTCGAAGTAGAGATTGAGGTACTCAGTCGGGTCGGGGAAGTTGGGCCAGTGGACGACCACGAACATGTGACCGCGATCCTTGTTGTCCGATGCCATCCACGGGCTGTACTGCCCCCACGACGATTCCTCGCGCTCTAGAGTCACTCCGATACTCTGGAGATTGCTGTAGAATGCCTCATACCACCGACGATTCCGATCGGTGCTGTAGTCAATCAGATTCAGAGTTAGCTCTCCCGGTCCATAGCCCGCGGCAGCGAGGTACTCTGCTGCCTTGTCGAGGTCCGTGTGGTATCTGAACAGCGTACTATCGTGCCCCGGGACAGAATCGGGCATCGGGCCGACAAGCTGTTGGCTGCCCCACCCAGCGATCGCGTTTGCCTCCTCATACGGGAAGGCCCAGGAGAGAGCCTTTCTCAGATCCAGATTCCACATCACCGGATCCTGGAATTGGAACACAAACCATCCTACATTGATCGTCGGGATGTACTTGATCTCGACACCGGGAATCGATCGAAGGCTCTCCGCATCGTCCGGCTGCAGGTAGTCGATGAAGTCGACTTCGCCGGTCTCGAGCAGCAGCTTCCTCGTTGTGTACTCCGGGACAGTCCTGCGAACGATCGTCTCGATATATGCACCGTCCCATCCTCCCCAGTAGTCAGGATTCCGGGTCAGGATGACGCGATCGCCGGGGATCCACTCGACCAGTATGTAGGGGCCCGTTCCAACAAGATTGTTATTGAACCACTCCGTCGCCCATGGATCCGAATCGGTGGCATGGTCGGCGATGGCTTTGGGGCTCAGGAAACCAGCCTTCACATTGACGTTGCTCAGGAACGCGGTTGAGGGTCTCGATAGGTTGATTCGAACGGTGAACTCATCGAGAACGTCGACGGAGCTTACATCACGGAGCCGAGTAGAGGGGGCTTGGCCGAGTGCAAGTGCGCGCTCAATGTTCAGCTTAACCGCTTCCGCGTTGAACGGCGCACCGTCGGTGAAGTCGATGCCTTGCCTCAGATAGAAAGTGTACCGCGTAAGATCCTCCGAGATCTCCCAACGCTCTGCCAGATGCGGTACGATCGTGCTTGTCCCCGGCTCGAACCGCGTCAGGCCCTCGCAGACTTGCATGTAGACCAATGCAGCCGTCCCGGAAACAGTGGCGTGAGGATCCAGCAGTGGAATCTCGAACTGACCAGCGATGATGAGTGCGGAGTCCGCACCGCATACGCTCTGCCCACCTCCAACCAGAAGGGCGGCAAGGAGTACCAGGGCACTCACAGCATGTCCTACACATACTCTTCTTCTGCGCATCTCCTCTTCCTCCTTAGTTTCGTCAGATCTCCCAAGTGGTAACTCTCCCTCGGTCGGCCCACCACCACCTCCCTTCGGCAAGGACCCCGCCATGGAATCCCTAGGACTCTACAACCTTTGGAAGTACTCCAGATGATCCTGTCTGACTCCATGTGTTCCCAGAAACCTTGCGAACTCGGAGTGCAGGCTTTCAGCCTTCTTTCGTTCACTCGCCAGCACGTCTTCGTGGCATCCGGGATCCACCGCTATGTGATAGAGCTCTGGTTCGAAAGCCCCTTCTTCAATTGCGTGCAACTCGCGTTCGAGTCCATCCACCATCCTTGTAGTGATCGATGCTTCTGTCTTCACCCGGTGCCCAACCGCCTGTCTCTCTGCAGTGCGTTCTGCATCCCAGCGCTGTTTCTTCCCGCCATAGAGCAGATCGCTGCGACCATCTACCTCGTCCAATGCCACTTGGCTGCCATACACCAGCAACCACTCCCCATCTGTGATTGAGCTGCGCGAGCTCGGATGAGGTATCCGAACACCTCGACCCGAGAGGCGCGGCGACGAAATGGCTACACGCCTAAGCGCACTCACTTCTCCTTGCAGCAACGGCAGCACCGAGTGCCCTTCGAATCTGCTCGGTATAGCGACATCCAGGAAGTCACAGACCGTTGCGGGAATGTCCACAGACTGAACAAGCGCTTCCATGTTCCCGGTAGGCAAACCGGGGACGTGCATCAGCAACGGAATCGAACACACTTCAGGATACATCGGAAGGCATTGCTGGTACGTTTCCGTGACGAGCGACTTCCCGATGTATCCATGCTCACCAAGATAAAACCCGTGGTCTGATGTGAAAATCACAGCGCAGTCGCCCCACAGACCCAGGGAACGGATTCGTTCCATCAACATGCCAATCCATCGATCGACCATTGTGACCTTCCCGCGATAGAGAGCCTGACAGTATCTCAGTTCCTCATCGCTGAGGAAGCTGCAGTGGTCGTAGCGCGGGTAGATGACCTGCTCTCCTGTGTAACCCGGGAAGTATCGATCGACGTAGTACTGAGGAGGATCCCATGGTTCGTGAGGGTCGAACAGGTCAACATAGAGAAAGAAAGGCTCGCGCTCACGGTTTCGTTCCAGCCAATCCATCGCGGCCTTTACAGTCCGAGCACAGAAGTAGTCCTCCTCGGTTCTTCTATCATGCACGTTCCGTAGATACTGGACTACAGTCGTGGGATTCCTGAGCTTGCTGACATCGCACGGGAAGGTCACGTCCTTAGGATAGCTCTTCCACCGGTCTGTCTCTTGCCCTCGTATCTGCTCCCACACATCGAAACCGCGTTGGTAATTGAAGCCGGGTGTGAAGGGATGGGGCGTGTCAAAAACCGCACACGTCAGCACTCCAGCCTCGCCCAGAACCTCCGGCAAGACGAGTTCCTCTTCCCCTAGGGGCTCCCAATCCTTGTAGGTAAAGGTGTGGCGGGAGGTCAAGAGGTCGTTTCGATTCGGGACGGTCGGGAAGGAGCCACAGAATGCCTTATCAAATACGACCGCTTCTTCAGCAAAGCCGTCTAGGTTCGGCGCGTATCTGGCCTCGCTATTGTAGCACGCGAGATTGTCCCTCCGAAATGTGTCTGACATCACCATGATGACGTTCATGTCACTCCTCTCCATCGGCATCGCCTAGCTGGTTCCTATTCATCTGGTCGAGACCAGCTTCCGTACTTGCGCTGCTCCCGGACGTAATTGCCATCTGAGCAAGGGGCCTCACTTGGCACAACCCGGTTCCGATTCCCGCTGCTACGAGGATGCCCGACGCACCTCCAACGCCACTGACGTTTCCTCTTCAGTCCCGCAACCACTTGCTAGGATCGCGGCTCCTACCTCCCAGTTCCCGTGTACCGCTGGGCAATCACCCTCTTTCGCTAGGGCGCAGCGCTACGGAGACATGCGGTGCGCCTCTCGACAAACTCGTTCCCCGGCAAGTACTACGACCCTTTGCCGGGGGTGCCTGAAGACAGCGCGACGTGAATCTGGGACGCCTCCCGTGTGGCGTTCGTTTCCAGGCACCCAATCGAACTGAGTCACGACCGTACGAGTCTGCGGTAGCTGCACTTGCAGATCGAATAGAACTCATACCGCCTTCCTCGGAAGCGGGTGGCCGAAAGACTCCTCTCTGAAGAATCGAAGACACTCCGATGAATGGGCCACCTCCTAGAGGCAAACCATTACGGCCTACCTGTCGTAAAAAACGCAACTTGATTCGCATTTATCGTTACACCGAATATACTACTCCTCTGCACCGAAGACAAGCGCAGGTTGCTCGATCGACGAAGCATGCCGAAGGACAGCGAACCTGGCAATGCGTTGAGACCCAATCGGAATGGGGAGATGCAGAACAGTGACAGGCTCTCGATCCGGCGATCCTGCCCGTTACGTTGCATCGGCCATGAAGGAGGGAAGCACTGTGCGAGCACTAGACGTGAAGATGGTAGTCGACGGTACCGGAGCTGAACCGATCGTCAATCCAGTCGTGATTATCGACGATGCGGAATTCGCGGAGATTCTGCCGCGCGAGGAACTACATCGGACTCACCCGGGGATCGACGTCATTGACTGCAGCGGCAGTTGGCTGCTTCCGGGATTCATCGATCTCCATGTCCATCTGCGTAACCCGCACGACGATGACGTTGCCAGACTCGACCAGTTCCGGCACCGTGTGAGCGCCCCATCTCCTCTGGCCGTTCTCTACGGAGTGCGTGCAGCCCAGCGCTGCCTCGTCGCAGGTTTCACCACCTTGCGCAATATGGGAGGAGTTGCGTTCACGGCGTTGGATCGTGCATTCGAAGCCGGCATCCTTCCGGGTCCACGGGTCCTGACTTCGGGGATGATTCTCAAGACCGGCGGACACACGGACCGAGCCTTGCCCACGACACTGCCACGTCACGGGACATGGAGCGCATGGCGCACATCCGATGGCCCCGAGGAGATCCGCAAGCACGTTCGGGAGCTCATTCGAGCGGGCGCCTCTTTCATCAAGATGGAGGCATCGGGAGGACTCTATCAGTCAGATGTGCCAGGCCATTCCGCGGAAGAGCTTCGATCCGGAATCGATGAAGCGCATGACCTGGGAGTGCGGGTCGCCGTACACGCACACAGCCGCAGCGCAATCCTGACAGCAGTGCGTGCGGGAGCCGATACGATCGAGCATGGCACGTTCATGGACGATGCATGCATCGATGCAATGGTTCGACACGGGACGGCGTTCGTGCCCACAATGTCGATCATGCACGATTCGATCACCCGCGGAGCCGAGTGGGGTTCTACCGAGGAGTTTCGCGAGAACGAGAGGCAACTTCTACAGATCAGGATGGAGGCCGTACGGAAGGCGCACGATGCCGGGGTCCCGATCGGACTTGGAACCGACTCCGCCGGGTGGCTGGGCCGTCACGGGACGAACGGCACTGAATTCGCGTTGCTGGCCGAAGCGGGGCTAAGCCCCCTAGCGAGCATCGCAGCTGGTACCGGGATTGCGAGCACCATCCTTGGGCTGCAAGACACTATTGGGACGGTGTCGGTAGGCAAACGGGCGGATTTCGTCACGACATCCGTCGACCCGATCGTTGACCTTACCGCTCTCGCGGATCCATCCAACATCGAGACCGTGTGGAAGGATGGCAAGATCCTCGTAGATCGTAGGGAGAACCACCGGTCGTCCGAGCTGATCTGGAACCTGAGCAGTTGACTCAGACATGTCTTGTCTTTCGTAGACTACATCGGTGGCCAACCTTCTGAGCCGCGTTCGGCGCGAGGCCCAGACCCTTCCGTCGATCAAGCAATTGGCCCCGAGCAAGTAGGGAATGTGACTGGATGCCGTCCTCTTGGAAGAGCTTCGCTCAGTATTCCTCGCGCGTTGATCTTCATCGCAGAATTCCGCCCTAGCAGAATGTCGGAATCCGCTTGGGACGAATCGCCTCTGACCTTCTGTCGACGTCGAGCAATTCCGTCAGGGTGAACTGACAAGCGATTCTGTCAGTCGCTGTTCTTCGGCCTCCTCCTCAAGGGAGCCCTCGCCGTAGACTGGCGGCTTGTCAAGCTTGACCTGCCCCCAGCGTTAGGTCCACTTCTAGAGCTAGTCTAATCCGCCTTGACCTTCACCCCATGAACCGATCCGAACTCAATGGCAATGCCTAGAGCGCGAACTTCGCCCCGGGGACTCCCACGGCCGCGGATCGCTTGACCTAGATACGCTCTCCGGAACTCTCTTGTACCATGAGATGGACTTCCATCACCACGCGGCAATGCACGACCGCGTTCAGCATTCAGTCCCCCAGGCTCCAAACCGCCGTTCGTGTCTTGCTTGTGTTATCGTCAATCGAGGATCTGGCAGCAGCGCTCACGTGCTAGATGATTTCTCCTTCCAGAACATCGGTACACCCGATGCGTTGGAGCCAGGCGGCAAACGCCGCACGGCACTCCTGCCTGGCTTGCCGACACGCCGTGGCGTGAAACCGAGGGCACGACAGGGTGCCCAAACGTCGTTGTGTGGCGCTTCGGCACTACACCGCGCAGTCCGAAGAGCATTCCTTCTGCGTGTGAACCGGCGAGATGTAGAGGGAGAGGGGGCCGCGCCCTCTTCTTCCCTTGCGTCTTGCATCAAGATCCTCTATTCCGTCTCTACTATCATGTACAGATCGAAGACCCACTTCTCCGGATCCGGCTCATTCGGCGTCTGAAGGGATTCGTACCCATAGTGCTTCGAGGGGGCGGCGTCAGCGTGCTTCTCGTCGTACCAAGCGCCGAGCTCCTGCCAAACGCGGCCGATGTTCGATACGCCGGTGAGTCGCGTGACGACGTACGAGGCGGCGGGGATCTCCTTGATCGTAATCGGCTCTTCCGCCATCGTCCCGGGCTCGACGCGCATCCAGAGCTCGTACCCGTACTCCTCGATTCCTGGCTGCGGGTCCGGATTGTTGAACCCGTACGTGGGATGCTCGGGGGACGCGACCTCAACGCTTATCCTGCCAGCGTATTCTCTCATGAGCCGCAATGCCTCCGGCTCCGGCTCCTTGCCAAAGCCAACCACGGTGGCGACAGTCATCGTCGGCAGATCCACGCTGCGAACCTCAAGTGCCTTCGTCATGCGAGCCTCCTCTGGTCTGTGCGAGTCGTGTCGTTGCCTACTGCACCTCTCGACGCATGGCGCGCGGAGAAGTACACGCCAGCAATCCCCATCGGCATTGCCAGCACACCGCCTGCTGCCGACTCGCGAAATGCAGCGCACGGCGTCGCGAGATCTCCTCGTATGTGGAGTGTGCTCCTCTCTTCTCGATAGATGGCACCTCACGTCGAGAGTAGTATTGCGGATATTGGTGACATCTCGTGTCCTATTTGCCCTTCACCCGTGGATCCGGTCCGATCGTGATGTCAGACTCGCCAGTTGAGAGACGCAGAGCGCGAAGGGCCAGAGCGACAGAAAGCCATACTGAAACGGCGCATGCGCTGACCCTGTCCGCGGAAGGAGGACACGCATCACCAGGATGCAACGCACGAACGCGTTCTACATTCATCGTCTATCGGCGTGAGTGAGGTGGCCTGAGCAGGGATTACAGATCTGAACTGCGTCTTCCGTTGTCAGACCTACACACGAATCGGGGTGGCCCCGGGAGGGAGGGTCTTGGTTTCGGTGGAGTTGGAATCGCCTATTCCGTGCGAGCTCGGCCACATCGACGAGCCGATGGCTTCCCAGTTCTTCCTTACCCCCCCCGATAAGCGCCTACATTCAGTCCCCATGGCTCCCACGTGGCGTTGTTGTCTTCGCCGTGGCGAGCGCAAGTTTTTGGCCCCTACCGCCACCGCGAGAACCTGTCCACGCGGATTCCGGCATTCCAGGTGGATTCCGAGGTGAAGATCATATCCTCTTGGTCCTGATCCGGAGGAAGCCTACACTCTCACCTAACCGCTCGTCGAGCAGGAGTGGGCGGATGCTGGGAGGTGTTGGAGAATGTGGGAGGCAGGACGCATGAGGCGAGCGGTCGGAACCGTCCTGCTCGTCTTTGCTCTGGGGCTTTTCGGCTGTTCGATCTTCCAACCGAAGATGGAGGTCGACATCGCAGCCTCGGAGACGGAGGGCGTCACACCGATGGTCGTCGAATTCTCGCCGGTCGTCGCCGGCGAGATCGAAGCGTGCTATTGGGACTTCGGCGACGGAGAGACCTCGAGTGAGGTCAGTCCCGTGCATGTCTATCGAGCTGCAGGTACGTACGACGTGTTTCTGAGCGTGACTCTGACGGACGGATCGAGCGGGACCGTGAACAAGGGAGGGTTGATCGACGTCGCCCTGATCACGGCGAAGGCGGGACTGACCGACCTCTACTGGCTGAACGAGAGCAACGGGACCATCCATCGGGGCGATCGCACCGGCAACGAAGAGCAGACGATTGTCAGCTACGTCTACCAAGGAAGAGACCTTGCCGTCGGCGGCGGCTACATCTTCTGGGTCGCCGAGGGCAGAAGCATCTTCCGTGCCAGCTACGACGGAAGCGGCAAGAAGACGATCGCCACCCGCCAGGATGGATTGCAGAGCGTGACGGTCGACGGAGGCCTCGAGAGGGTCTACTGGGCTTGCGCACCAAGTCCGCAATTCAGCAGCAGCGAGTGGGAGGGGAGCCTCAAGTGGGCGGACCTGAACGGTTTCAACCGCACGACCGTTGAGGAATACACCGACTTAACACAGTTTACGTGGTTCCTTCGCGCCGACCCCGGTGGTGGGGGGTTGTACCGCTACTACGACGACTACAACTCCCTCTCCCCACTCAGCGCGACGCCGAAGGCGGCGCAAGACGGCAAGCTCCAGTATGTCGTGTTCACCTCGGCGACAACGATTTCCACCTCCCGTGTCAAGACGTCGATGAACGGAATCACGTTCCTGGCCGTCGATGCGGGGAGCGACGCTGCGTACTACCTCTACTGGGTCGAAGGGAGCTCGATCAAGCGCTGTCGAGTGGGCGGAAGCGACGAAACGGCAGTTCTGCAAGGCTTACCCACTCCGAGGAGCATCGCCGCCGACATCGTCGAGGGGAAGATGTACTGGTCGGATGCTGAGGGGATCCATCGAGCTGACTTGGACGGCACCAACGACGAGCTAATCTACCCCGGTGTCCGCGCTGACGTACTGGTGATCCAGGAGTGATCCGCTGCTAGGTCCTGAGAGAGAAGCGCAGGGGGACGCGCCCAGAGGCGGCTCAGACTAACTCTAGGAAGTGGATCTAACACTGGGGGCAGGTCATCGCCGCGGACGAGTGAGACGGAACACGGTTGGCCAAGCACGATGGGAGGGGGAAGTGAAGAGTGGAGGTGCTGCCGGATGACCTGGAATTATCTCATCTCGTTCTTCGAAAAGGCAGCAGTAGTTGTTCTCATGGGCTACATCCTCTTCCGAACGGCTCCGCTGCGGCCGTTCGCCGAGGACCGCCGTCCTGGCTGGGCGCCGCAACTCGTGCTGGGTGTCGTCTTCGGTTTGTTCGCGATCTACGGAACGCTGAGCGGTATCCGGCTCCCAGGCGCCGTCATCAACATCCGCGACATGGGGCCGCTCATCGCCGGGTTGGTTGGAGGTCCAGTGCCTGGGGTCATCGCCGGTGTCATCGGAGGCGTTCACCGCCTGGCGATAGGACTGGCCGAGTGGGAGATGTACGGCCTTACAGCCGTCCCTTGTGCGGTGAGTACGCTTCTCATCGGCCTTATCGCCGGCTTGATCCGGAATCGTCGAGGACTGGTTCATCCCGCGTCCGCCGTGCTTATCGCCGCCCTTGCCGAGGTCGGACACAACGGCTTGGGCGTCCTCCTTGCTGGTCGGCCGACCGAGATGTTTCAGTTGAGCACCATGCGCTACGCGTGGACCGAGGTTGTCCGCCATTCGGCGCCGCCGATGATCCTTGTCAATGCGCTGGGGCTTGGCGTCTTCTTCGGCGTGTTCCGCCTATTTCGAGGGGAACTGCGCGCCTTCAAGGAGCGGGACAGCTTCTATCAGGAAGTAGAGCAGAGGAACACGGAGCTTCGATCGGTCTATGAGATTGCCCAGGCGATGAGCGCGAGCAGCGTCAACCCAGACACTGCCCTGCGGACGATTCTGACACGCGTGCGAGAGATGATCTGCTACGACGAAGCGGCGATCTACCTTCATGTCGCTGAGGATGATACACTGCATGTCCAGGCACGGGCCGAGTGCGGCACGATCCGAACCACGTCAACTGAGAGGAAGGTTCCCCTGGGCAGCGGACTCGCCGGATGGGTCGGGCAGCACAGGCAGAGCCTTCTGATCTCCGACGCTTCGGCGCCCGCCGACTCTCACCCAACGCTCACTGGGGTCGAAGGGCGCGCCTCGGCGGCCAGCTACATCGGTATCCCCCTCATGCTCAACGATCGGCTTGTCGGAACACTCGAGCTCACGGGGCGCCGGTCGGACATGTTCGACGAGCACTCGCTTCGGCTCTTGGAGACGATTGCACCACAGGCAACGATCGCCATCGAGAATGCTCAGCTGATCCGAGAGCGAGAGGAGAAGCTCCGCCGCACGATCCGGGAGCTGCGAATCGAGATTGACGAGGTCAAGAAGGCCCGCCACGTCGCAGAGATCACCAAAACGGAGTACTTTCAGAGCCTCCGCGATCAGGCGGAGAAGATCCGCCGACGCAGCGGAACCGATGGCGACACGTCGGCTCCGAAGTGAGCGGGAGCCAGACGTCGCAACGCTTTCCGGCAGTCCGTCGCCTCCCGCTCTCACAGCGAAAGAGAATGACGTACAATTCACCAAACGGGAGGTGGAGCGTGTCGAGAATCGTGTCCGTTCATTCGTTCCGCGGAGGAACGGGGAAGTCCAATATTACGGCGAACCTCGCGGCACTGGTGGCTAAACGGGGCAAGCGGGTCGGGGTGGTCGACACAGACATCCAGTCCCCGGGGATCCACGTGCTCTTCGGGCTGGATGAGGAGCGAATCGAACGGTGCTTGAACGACTACCTGTGGGGGAAGTGCTCGGTGGAAGAGGCAGCCTACGACGTGGGCGCCTCGCTGAGATCGGAGGACGGGACAGGCGACGCAGCGGAAGGTCGGATCTACCTGATCCCGTCCAGCCTCAAGGCCGGCGAGATCGCAAAGGTGCTCAAGGAGGGGTACGACGTCGGTCTGTTGAGCGATGGGTTTCGGGAGCTGATCGACAGGCTCGGCTTGGACTACCTGTTCATCGATACGCATCCTGGGCTGAATGAGGAGACCCTTCTCTCGATCGCCATTTCCGACGTCCTCCTGATCATCCTGCGTCCGGATCAACAGGACTACCAGGGCACCGGCGTCACCGTTGACATTGCACGAAAGCTTGACGTTCCCCAGATGTACATCGTCGCAAACAAGGTGCTAACGTCGTTCGCCGCCGATGAGGTGAAGCGGAAGATCGAGGATTCCTACGGATGTGAAGTCATAGCCGTGCTGCCTCTCTCCGAAGATGTAGTCCGGTTGGCCAGTTCTGGCCTCTTCAGTCTAGGTCGGCCGGAGCATCCGTTCAGCCAAGGTGTCGGCGCGATCGCCGAGCGGTTATAGGAGACGTTGGCTATGCAATGCTGGCAGTGCGAGAAGCCCGCGCGAGGCGTATGTCGGTTCTGCGGCCGTGCGGTTTGCCGTGAGCACGTAAGTGAAATGCCGTTCGTCCTCACAATCTACGTCGGGGCAGATGACACACCGAAGGCCGTCGTCGTCGCGGACGCGTTGTACTGCGGCCAGTGCAAGCCGCAACCCGAGCCAATCGAGATGCCGGAACTCTTCTAGCCACGGAGGTGGATGCAATGGGACGGGGGATCTTCGAGCGGCTGCGGGACGAGGTCGCCGATCGAGAGAAGCAGGAAGCAATCAGCCCGCTCGACCTACTCGAGCTTCCGGAGGCGTTGCGGAGGCTGATGCAGCGGATCATCCGTCGGGGCAAGACCACCGCGCGCGAGCTGGCGGAAGAAATGGGGAGTTCGGAAGCCGAAGCGGATTCGATGTTGCGCAGCCTCGCGGGCAAAGGGTATCTGGCACTTGTGCCCGGTGGCACGCCTCCGAGCTATAAGGCTGTTGTGGGACAGCGCCGAGAGCGCGCCCTACCGACTGGGATCTGGGAGGCGTTGTCGAAGAAGATAGAAGGAGAGCGATGACCAGTACGCTGCCAGGAGCCTCCTGATCGTCCTTTGCCTAGAAGGGCCGGAGCCAGATGAACGACCGTACACCAGGGCATGAGGCGGCGACGCCCGACGCGATGCTCCCCAAGACGTCCGGTGAACGCGCCGACTTGTGGGAGAATCTTCAGCAGCATGTCGAGGCGCATCGCCCGTCGACGAGCAATCTCTGGCAGGACCTGAAAGAGCGGATGGACTTCGCCAAGCGGCGGCCGAGGCGCTTGAAGGCAGTTGAGGTCGTCTTTCAAGAAGGATCTCACGGAGAGCCCTACTACGTTCTGCACAACCCAGCTGCGGAAACGTACGTGAGGCTTGACCCCCAGAACTACTTCCTGTGGGAGCGGCTCGACGGGGAGCACTCCGTCCAAGATCTGGCCGTCGCCTACTTCGCCAACTACGGCACGTTCGCCTTCGACCGCTTGATCCGTCTGCTTTCCGAGCTTAAGGTGAACCGCCTCTTGGCCGAGCGAGCAACCGACATCTTCGGCACCATCGCCACGCGTTTCGCCGCCAAGAAGCTTCTCTCCCACCTGCAGAGGTTCTCCGAGGGGTTCACTCAAAAGGAGCTCAGCCTCAAGAACGCCGATCGCTTCGTCGAGGCGCTCTACCGCCGCCTAGGATGGCTCTTCTTCACCCGCACGGCAAAAGCACTCTACGTTCTTTTGATCGGAGCCGGCCTCGCGTTCTTCGGGAGCACGTTCCCCACAAACAACTACTCCATCCTGATGACCGCCGGATCGTACGGCATTGGGCTCGTGGTGCTGCTCGGGCTGAGCTACGTCATGGCGTTCGTCCACGAGTTCGGGCACGCGATGGCGTGTAAGGCATACGGTCGCAAGGTGCCGCGCGCCGGCGCCTTGTTCTATTTCGGAACGCTGGCTTGGTTTGTCGACACTACAGATACGTGGATGATTCCCAAGCGTGGCCGGATCATCGTCTCCCTTGCCGGACCGTTCGCAACCATCGTGCTGGCAAGCCTTTGCGCGGCATTGGCGGGTCTGCTCCCCAGCTCCGAGGCAAGCTTGGTATTGTCTCAGACGGCATTCATGGGATACCTCAGCTCGCTTCTGAACATGACCCCGCTTCTCGAGACCGACGGCTACTACATTCTGATGGATTGGCTGGAGATTCCGATGCTGCGGAAGAAATCGTTCACGTTCGTCCGCCGCAGCCTGCTGGCACGACTCTCCAAGGGCTCCGACTCGCTGAATCGAGAGGAGAAGATTTACACCCTTTACGGCCTCCTCGCCGCAGTATGGAGCGGCTTCCTGATCGTCTTCATCGTGTACTTCTGGCAAGGTCAATTGGGGAAGATGCTCCGGTCCATTGTCAGCGGCCGCGACGTGGTGTCCACGATCCTCGGAGGAGGGATCCTGATCATCGCCGGCACGCCACTGATTCTCGGCCTACTGATTAAGGGACTTCTCCTCGTACGCGCCGCCGTCGAGCGAGCACGGAAACTTGCGACCCGCTCAGCAAGGGGCTAGAAGAATCCCACCCATCGGCTCCGACGGGCACAGGGATTGGCGATTGAATCTCGTTCCGTTGCGTCTTTCAGTCAGCGCTGGCTCCGCCGGTTGATGGAGAAACGGAGTCCCGGTGAGCACGAAACGACTTGCGAACAGCGGACTCGAGGAAGGAGGAGGACGTGGCCACCGAGAACGAGATGTATGAACTTGTCGGCCGCGCATTGGCCGACGCGGAGTTCAGGAAGAGCCTGAAAGAAGACCCCGAGGCGACACTGCAAAGCACTGGATACAGACTGGATCCGGAGCAAATCGCGTCGCTGAAGAAGGCCGATCTCTCGACCGTGGCGGAAAGCCTGGACGACAGGCTTTCCAAGACAATCGTCTTCCCGAAGTAGCGACGTTCACGGGCGGCGCTCGCAGCGATCCTGGCCCGCTTTGATTCGCGTTCGAGGTCGTACGGAGTATCCGTTCCGGCGCTCGTCTCAACGACTGCTAGTGCTGCTTTGCCTTCCAATCTGGGTTGCCCTATAGTTGACGTAGGGTAGACGTTCGAACTGCAGATGCGATTTGGACAGGCGAGTGGACGTCGCAGGCCGGAGAAGGAGGCATTTCAGCATGGCAAGCGAGAAGGAGATGTACGAAGTCATCGGCAGGGCGTTGGCCGACGCGGAGTTCAGGAAGAGTCTGAAAGAAGACCCAGAGGCTGCGGTCGAAGAGGCGGGCTACAAGCTAACGGCCGATCAGCTAGCGGCGTTGAATAAGGCCGACCTGCCGACCGTAGCGGAAGGTCTGGGCGACAGGCTCTCCAAGAAGATCGTCCTGCCCGTGTAGTCGCTCTCGCAGAACCACTTGCGGTGGTCGGCCCGATCGCGTCGCAGCGGTTCAGGTTCGGCCGCCACGGATAGCTCGGAGGAGTCGGTCCTGCCAGGCCACCGGCAAGCGGCATCTCCGCGAGGCATAGGGCCTGCTTGCGTATGTCCGCTGACGAAAGGACCGAACGAAGTTGAGTCTGGCGCATCACAAAGACAGGCCTCCTCTCGAAACGGTCGCGAGTGCGCGAGAGGCTCTGCAACCGACGGGTCTATTTCCGATCGAGCGAGAGTGGAACGCGTTCTCAAACGATTGCATCTCTCTTCAGCTCGAGGACATTCACATGCCCGCCTTGTTCGCCAACGGGAAGGGCGTCAGCAGGGGACTGGCTCTGGCGAGCGCGTACGGCGAACTCCTCGAACGAGTACAGACCGGCTTTCTCGTCCCAAAGGGATTCGGACTGATGAAGGATCGTCCGTTCTATCATCTGGACGAGCGTTTCATCGCTGTCGGCCATCTCGAGCAAAGCCTGGGGGCGACGTGCAATCCCCTGTTCGATTCGAACGAGGTTCCCTGGGACGCGTTGGAGAAGATCGCTTCCGAGCTCCCCTGCGCGCCGTTCTACGACGTCCGCCAAGGAGGGGTCCTAGAGCTACCCCTGGATCTACTGCGTTCGAGCCTAAACGCCAACGGCACCTGCGCCGGGAACAGCCCTGAAGAGGCCATCGTCCACGGAATCTGCGAGGTAATGGAGCGATTCGTGACGCGCGAGCTCCTGACCCGTGTGCCGCTGGATCTCCCGGATGTGCCCCTCAACGTCTTCCGATCGTGCGCGTCGTACCGTCTGATCCACGAGTTGCAGAGCCGAGGCTACGAAGTCCTGATCAAAGACTGCTCCCTCGGTGGGCGGTTTCCCGCGCTCGGGCTGGCGTTGAAACCACAAGACGCGCCGCTCTATCGATACAAAGTCGGGTGTGATCCTGTGCTGGAGATCGCGTTGCAGCGCTGCTTCACCGAGATCGTCCAAGGGACCTCCAGCAGTGACACGTTGCCCCTCTTTCGCGTCGCCGCGTCCGACGCCGAGGCGACCCCAGCGGAAAGACACCAACGCTTCGTCCGATTCATGTTCAATCGACTCGAGGAGCTCCCGGAGGGGCTCGTCCGCCGTTCCAACACGCCGTTCGATTTCACGCCGTTTGAAGAGCGGTTCGTCTCCCATCGGCATTCGCTGCTCCGCCTGGTGGCTGCTCTCTTCGACCACGGGCACACGCTGTTCGTTCGCGCTAACGGGTTCCTCGGCTTCCCCGCCTACTGGGTTTACGTCCCAGATCTTTCCCCCGTTCACATGCTGAACGAGGAAGTCCTCGAACTCGTCCTACGTCACCGTCCGTTCGTCCTTTCGTGCCTTCTGCACACCGAGGGCCGCAGACCGTCCGAACTCCGTGAGAGCGCTAGCCTGCTCGCCCGAGCGAGGGCACACAACCAGTTCCACCGGCTGTTTCCAAGCAGTCTCTACCCTGGGTACCGCGGCTTGGACGAGGAGCTAATCCTGTTTCGCCTGTTCGCCCAAGCCAACGCAGTCGAGGAGGCTCGTGAGCGGCTCAGAAGGTTCCTCGAGGACCGGGCGCAACACACTGGCACAGCATTCTGGAAGAAACTGCTCGACCACCCCGAGACCGTCGCCAAAGGGTTCGAGCGGGTCGCCTGGCCGCAGTGCGGAGATTGTCATCGCTGCCCAGTGCAGGCGACGTGCTTCTTTCCCGCCTGGAAGCGGACCAACCGAGCCCTCGTCGCGTGCATGGAGGCAAACCCGATTGACCAACTGGCCCTCGAAGCGGTCTTCGATGGGTAGATGCTTCGTGTCGGATGTGTACGCTTTCACGGCGAATCGAATAGCACCTCCTGCACGAAGCCGACGCGGGAATCCGCATTGCGAGCTGTCACGATGAATCTCCGGCCACGGACAAGGAGCCCGCAGTGGCCTCAGTAGGGCGAGTCGCGTTGATCTGTATGCCGTTCGCCGCCGCTGACCTTCCACCGCTGGGCGTGAGCATCCTCAAACCTCTCCTGGAGCGGGCGGATGTCCGGTGCGACATTCACTACATCAACCTCCGGTTTCGGCGGTTCACCGAACGCCCAGACCTGTACGACGGAGCGATCGGGCCGCATGCCGACCGGGTGTTCCGCGAGGCGCTCTTCGGCGAGGCGCAGCTCGGTGCCAACCCTTTCCTTGCCCAGGATGCCGAAGCGGTTCTGGACCCCAAAGACCCGGACTACTCGGTGGCGCTCCTGCGCGCGAAGCGGGATTGGTGCCGCACCCAGCTTCGACCGTTCGTGGGTCCCTTCCTCGACGATGTCATGAAGGCGGACTTCTGGAAGGATTACGGGCTAATCGGCTTCTCGCTTGTCTTCTCGCAGACAGTTGCCTCCGTGGCGCTCGCTCGCTGCATCAAGGAACGGTGGCCGAAAACGCTCATCGCGCTGGGAGGGCCGGCGTGCGACGCGGAGATGGGGGGCGCCCTCCTCAAGCTATTTCCGTTCGTCGACTGGGCGTTCAGCGGCGAGGCCGACCTGTCGTTCCCACAGGCCGTGTTTCGTTGGTCCGAGGGTCGGTCGCCCGCGGGAATCCCCGGGGTGACCTACCGCGACGGCGGAGAGGTCGTGATGCAGGGCGACGGCGAAGCGATCGACCTGGACACCCTTCCAGATCCGGACTTCGGTGAGTACTTCGCCGCCTTGCGGCGGTGGGCACCGGACCTCTTGTCCGGCGCGTCCCTCTCCGCCGAGCTCTCCCGAGGATGCTGGTGGGCGGAGAAGCGAGGCTGCATCTTCTGCGGGCTGAACCGCACGAGCCGAACGTTCCGCTGCAAGGACCCCACGAAGGCTGCGGCACAGATCGCGAGGCTTCGTCACCGTTATGGCGTAGAGAAGGTGCACTGCACCGATACCGTCCTCGACTCGCGTGCCTTCGAGACCGTGCTCCCCGCGCTAGCGGCAAGCGGAAGGCCTGGGACGCTCTTCGTCGAGACGCGGCCCACGTTGAGCCGCCGAGAACTCCAGGCGATGAAACAGGCGGGCGTCACGAGGTTCCAACCCGGCATCGAGAGCCTGGACACGTCACTGTTAACCCACATGTGCAAGGGCACCTCCCTTTCAACGAACGTCCAGCTCCTGAAGTGGTCCCGCGTGGTCGGTCTTGCGCCGCACTGGGGATTCCTATACGGGTTCCCGGGTGAAGATCGCGAGGCGTATGCACGCATCGCGGCACTCGTCCCCTCCCTCTTACATCTGAATCCCCCCGACTACGTGATCCCCATCCAGCTCCACCGGTTCAGCCCGCTCTTCGAGCTACGCGACGCGTGGGGCTTACGCAACGTCAAGGCGGCCGCGGAGTATCGAATGATCTACCCCTTTGACCCGGGAGATCTCGATCAACTGGCGTATGACTTCGACTACGATTTCGACGGGAAGGCAGACGTTCCGGCGTACACACACCAGGCCAGGACAGCGCTACGTTTCTGGCAGCAATGCTGGACGCGGGGTGCTCCGCCGTCGCTGGTTCTCCACCGGGCAAGCGACGACACGATCGTTCTCCGCGATTCTCGACCGCGCCGAGAGGAGGCCACCGTGCGGCTGGAAGGGGAATCGGCGTTGATCTATCTTGTCTGCGACGAACGGCAGAAGCTGGAGGACATCGCAAGCGCAGTCCGGTGCCGAACAGCCAAGCGGCCGCCGGGAGACGCCATGGTGCGCGCGTGCCTTGAGGGTTTCGTGTCGCGGCGGCTGATGCTGAGAGACGGTCCATGGTACCTGAGCTTGGCGACAGACAACGAGATTCAGATCGCTCACGGCTTGGATCCACACGCGTAGGTCTGACGGTGTCGCGCAATCCGGCGCAGATTCGGTCCGAGGACACAGCGGAGGCAAGGGTACTACACCGGCGAACCATGGCCAGACTGCCGGCTCGCCTCGTCGCTTTCCCAGACGTGGCGGTACTCAAGGGTTGATGACCTTCACCCCTGGATCTGGTCCAATCGTAATGTCGGGACCGCCAGTTGAGCGCTTGAGAGGTCGACAGGACTTGAGTGGAGGAAGCGGAGACCCAAGATGCGCACTCGGTGGAATGGCCCGCAGGCCGAAGACATCCATCACCAGAACGCAACGCACGAGCGCGGTCTCCATTCAGTCCCCCAGGCTCCAAAACGCAGTTGACTCTCAGCCTCCCATCCCCATCACTTCACACGCTCCATGCGCTTCCGGTATTCTCCCTTTGCTCAGCCCCTATCCGCGTTGTGGGAGGTGGTAGCATGCGTAAGCCCGTTGTCGTCATGTTGGCCCTTGCGTTGATTGCAGTGCCCGTCGCGGCTGAACCGTCAGCGCTGTCACTTGCTGTTGAGCTACTCGCAGGGACGCTGGCCGCCGCAGTACCCTTCTACGCAGTCTTGTACAGCACTTCTGAGGGACTCCAGGCTTCTCGACTCGCTGAGCCAGTGACCGAAGATGCCCTCTTCGGACTTGTCGTGCCCCCTCTCGCGACCGGGACGACTGTGGCATTGGCAGGCAGGCTGTTTGGAGTTGCGGCCCCATTTGCCGGCTTCGCAGCCGTCCTTGGCGCGTCGGTCAGCGGGATCTTCGCTCTTCAGCTCTGGCAGCTCGACATTCCCGAATGGGTCAAAGTCACTGCTGTTCCGGTTGTCACTTCGCTTGGAGCTACACTTGCGTTCAATCGTCAGGCGCGGTGACCGCGACAGATGCGACCTCCATCTTCAGCGACCTACCCAAGAGGGACTCCCGTCAAGATGTGCCCACGCAACCCGTCGGCCCTCTTCTCGACTCACTTAGGCCGACCGGTGACTCCTAGCCCTCCAAGCGGAGTGACCCACGTCAAGCGTCTCATCAACAGCAGGGACACTCATCGCATCGTCCGGTCATCCACGGGGTTCCCTGTGTTGTCCTCCTGACCTACCTTCGACGCATGACGCTTTCAAGTACCCGCTGGAAAGGATCGCGAGTTCCCTGCGCAGCGCTACTCACTGCCGTCCTGGTTTTTGGTTTCGTAGCGCCTAGTCTCGCGGATCAGCTTCAGTGGACCCGTCTTTCTGTTTGCAGGGATGCTGTGAGGGCGATTGCCATGCAACCGCTTCTGTTAACGTTCTGCTCGCAGGCTGATGAAGACTACGTTGAACTCTGGCTGGTTCGAAACCTGAGGGTTGCAGCGACATCCGCTCCGAACTTGCATGAAGTCACCGTAACAGCAAGACGTCTATACACGTCCGATCGCGCCTTCTCTTCAGACGACTTCCCTGTCCCTGAAGAGAATTGGACCTTCCACGAGGCCGAAGGTCCTCGCTACGTCGTCGCAGGCATTGATCTCGCCTATGTGTACGTTCACGGCGCAAGTGGAGCGTTCCACTGCCTGGCCAAGGCACTTGGACTTCCTTGTGAAGTAGGAGTCGAGACTATCCGTTTGCCCAATCGTGTCATGGATGACATCTCGGAGCGACGCGGAGCAAGATTCCATACGGAGTTGTGGCCCCTTGAGGCCGCATTCCGGCGACTCGGTCACCCTTGCCGCTGACGAGAAGCGGTTCATTGCCGCCATGTCTCTTCAGTGGAAACGCCAAGGCAGCAGTCTGGATGTCGTATCAGCAACAGGAATGAGTTGACCTGAGACACTTATCACCATGAGATCGCCAACGAACGCGCTCTGCATTCAGTCCCCCAGGCTCCAAACCGCTGTTCCCATCTAGACCTCGGAGACCCTTTCTGTTCGCATTCGCGCCTTCCCTTCGAATTTGCCAGTTCATGTCGATTCCGACATCATGTTTGGGCCGGATCCCGGGGTGAAGGTCAGTAGTCGTCGGCGTGGGAGCGCTGCTGGCGGTCGCTCACACGAGCTGGGTGTTGACTCCGGTATTGGCTTTCGCAAGCGGAATCGGAATCCGCCTAGACTGAACCAGCAATCGGCCGAGCCATGGGCAGCTGGTCAAGGCACAAATGAACGGCCGAGGAGGGAGACGCCTTATGCGTACGAAGAAGAACGAGGAGCCACCGGTCAGTCTGTTGAAGGAGTTGTGCGGCGCGGATGCCGACTTGTACGCTGTTCTCAGTCGCCACTTGTACGAGACTCCGCTGGCGGCCATTCCAGAAAGAAACCTCGATGTCCTCACCAAGGAGGGGGAAGAGAGCGGCAACTACGGCCCCGCAATGGATAAGGCCATCTTCGAGGGCGCCCAGAAACCGGAGGAAAGGGAAAGGTACATTGAAGTCATCCAGAACCTCGCGTCGATGACCATGCACGCGATGGAGCGAGAGAAAGAAGCGCCCGCGAAGGAGGGACTCACCGATAGCGCAGCTTCCCTTGGGAGCAGAATCGAGCATCAGAGACTCTTGAGTGAAAGAGCCGGAGACGTACTCGACGTGGCTTCCAAGTTCTACAACGAGAGACTACTGGAACGGCAAGAAGACGAGAACAGGAGAGCGAGAGCGCAGCAGAGAAAGACAGCTGAACGCGAAGAACAGAGAATAGAGGGGCAGGAGAAGGGCGCGCGAGATGTAGGAAGACGAGAGAGAAGAAAGATGGGAAGAGCAGAGAAACGAGAAGCCAAGCGACGGCAGAAACAAGAAGACCTGGCTGCGGAGGGAAGGAAAGAGGCGCGAGAACACCAGAGACAAGCGGCTGAGGAGGAAGAGAAGAAAATCACCGAGCAGGAAGAGACAGCGCGAGAAGCAAGGAGAGAGGAGAGAAGCGGGGAATAGCTTCTAGTCCCAAGGCCAGACGAATTCGCTTCTCGGTGTCGAAGTGTCTTGCTCATTGACTTTCTGTCGACGTTAAGCGATTCCGTCAGGGTGAACTGACAAGCGATTCTGTCAGTCGCTGCTCCTTGCCCTGCTCTTCGCGAGAGCCCTCGCCGTAGACCTGTGGCTTGTCAAGCTTAACGTACCTC
>Ga0272443_10000943_pt1 | contig 47446 bp, 47 predicted proteins | sample SSMAcet12_FD_193581 | JGI IMG/M metagenome (GOLD analysis project Ga0272443, IMG submission 193581) | Marine sediment archaeal communities from Little Sippewissett salt marsh, Falmouth, MA, United States - SSM-Acet-12 | ecosystem: Environmental > Aquatic > Marine > Wetlands > Sediment ...
CCGTCGTGGCACCTACTACGCGGAGGTGCTGGAGGGGCTGACGGAGGGGGACCGGGTCGTGGTGCATCCCACGAACGATCTCGATGATGGCATGCGGGTCAAGGCGAATTGATTGTTGAACTGTTGATTCGTTGAACTGTTGAATTGTTGAACTGTTGAATTGTTGATGTGTCTGAAGAGCGGGGAGCTGTCTGAATCAGGCTGTATCCATTCCGATGTGCTCATTGCGGGCGGCGGTCCCGCAGGGATGATGGCCGCGATCGGCGCGCGTCATGCCGCGCGTCTCGACGGATGCCCGGACGATCGCTTCGTTGTGACGCTCCTTGAACGGAACCCGCGAGCGGGGGTGAAGATCCGCATATCCGGAGGAGGGAAGTGCAACGTCACCCATGAAGGGAGTGTCGGTGAACTGCTGTCGAAGGGCTTTCGGCGAAAGGGCGAGCAGCGTTTTCTGCGGCGGGCGCTCCATGCGTTTTCCAACCGCGATCTCGCGGAACTGCTCCTGAAACGCGGTGTCGGCACTGCGGCGAGAGATGACGGCAAGGTTTTTCCGGTTTCCGAAAGGTCGGAAGACGTGCTTGCGGCGCTGGAAGAGGAACTTCGGGATGCAAACGTTTCGGTAGTGACCGGAGAACGCGTTCTGCGTGCGGAAACGGCAGGGGGAGGTTTCGTGGTTTACACCGCCGGCCGGGTGTACTGCGCGAAGACATTCGTACTCGCCACCGGCGGCCTCTCCTGGTCCCGGACCGGTACGACCGGAGACGGTCTCGGTATCGCCGGAGCCCTGGGGCACCGTATCGTGCCGCCTTCTCCCGCCCTGGCTCCCGTTTTTCTGAAACCGCCGCCGTCTCCCTCCCTGGCGGGAATCTCGCTCAGGGATGTTGTCCTGGTTATCCGGGATTCGAAGCATTCGTTTTCCCGGCGCGGTGATCTGCTCTTCACGCACAAAGGAATTTCCGGACCGGCCTGCCTGTCGATATCGAGGGATGCTGCCGGTATTACCTGTGGCGAGGGAGCCGAAGCCGGTGTGGATTTTTTTCCGGGAGAAACTGTTGAAAGTCTCGACTCGCAGCTGATAGCATCAGCGTCGACACATGGCGGACAGCTCGTCAAAACCTTTCTGCGGCATAAAACGCCGGTTCCTCTGGCACTGGTTCACGAAGTGCTTCGCCGGTCGGGTATTGCGGCGGATCAGCGGTGGGGCGAGCTGAAAAAAACAGCCCGCCGTTCGCTTCTGCAAACCCTGAAATTTTTTAGGATCGGCGAGCTCGAAGCGATTCCTCTCGATGCCGGAGAGGTTTCGGCGGGCGGAATTTCCCTGGATGAAACGGATTCGAAAACGATGGAGTCCCGAATCCGAAAAGGGCTCTTTTTCTGCGGAGAGATTCTCGATTACGCGGCTGAAATCGGCGGGTTCAACCTGCAGGCCGCCTTTTCGACAGGCTGGCTTGCAGGCCTCAACTGCTACCCGGTGCAGGAATAGGCCGGCATGTCCGTCTGCAGGCTATGCTTCCTCACCTCGAAAGAGAACCTGTCGAGCTCGAACGGCGCGCTCTGGTTGAAGATCACGGCGCCTTTTTCGAAGCGGATTTTCATCGGAACGCTGATTTTCCTTTCGTCTCCGCAGACGTTGTTCTTGACTCCCGGACTGAAAACCTGCCTGTTGCCGCCGGGAAAGGAAACCACCACTTCCTCGTCTATCGTGCACAGAGCGCTGACCAGTCCGTCAGGGTCGAACTGCAGGGAATTGATATCGCCGTGTATGCCGTTCGGCTCGTTGTCGAACGCGGTCATCATGCCCACGGGAGTCGGAACGACGGTTCTCCTGAGCGGTTCCAGCGAGCGCAGCGCGCCGTTTTCGTAAAACGATACTCCGGTGCGAAATTCCTGTTCGCCGTATGGCGCGGGGATCGATGCTTTCTGCCCCGGCCACAGGGTGATGCTCTTTATCGCACCGCTTTCGTAAAACTGTACGGCGATTATTTTGGCCGTTATGGCTCCGGCGGGAGTCCGGAGCGTCGTTTCCTCCGCAAGGGCGAATTCGTTTTTCCACGACCAGAAACCGCTGAGCTTCCCGTCGAGAGGAAAGACCCGCTTGACGGCGCCGTTTTCATGAAAGGTTATCAGCTCCGCCGGGATGGTGCCCGCGGGGGTTTTCACGGCTGTCTGCTGCTGCAGGGGGAGCGATTTGAGCGCGCCGCTCTTGTAGAAGCAGATCGGCTTCCGGGTGCGACGTCCCATGTCTTCGGCTTCGTATTGCGGTATGAAATCCCCGTAGGGGGTAGCCAGTGTATTTTTTCCCGATATCTTGCAGCCGTCCGTCTTGCCGTTCGAGTACAGCGAATGGAAGCTGACGCCGTCGAGTGTTCCGTACAGGGTGTCTATGCTGGTCATGGCGTCTTGTTTGATGATGTTCACGGTTTCATTGTTGCCTCTGCATGAAAAGCATCAATAAACATGCCAGAAACAGTCCGTTTTTGTCAAGTTGTTTTTAAGAAAAGACTTGTCTTTTCGGTGGTTGTTTTGTGACGGGGGAAACAGGATACGTTTGTGTGGCTTTTGCGGGGGTTTCTACATTTTTGTGGGAAGGGGGCTTTCGAGGCCTGCGTTGTCAGATGGAATAAGGGTTTTTTTTCTCCTCCTCGATATGGTCGCCGGTTTCGAAACGGCAACTCATGCCGTAGAGGTCACAGGTGTCGATCTGGCGTCCGGTCATCTTCAGGTAGTAGTAAAGCTGACCTTTGTGCTGGTTCAGGTGAAAAACCATATGCAGCAGCCGTTGTCCAAGCACCATCGGGTTCATGGTCCAGGGGGCGGGGGCATATTTGGCGCAGAGATCTTCCTCGCTGCATTTTTTCAGGGCCCGGAGCGCGAGTTTTTTGTCGTCAAACAGCAGTTTTCTGGCTTCGGCGACACTTTCGACTCTCGGCAGTTTTCCGGCGGAAGGAAAAAGCTGCCGGGGCTCCAGCTCTCCAGGCGGTATTTCTTCCCTTATGTCCCATGCTCCGCTGATCAGCCCGTCGAATGTGCTGCCGCAGGCGTCGGTGATGTGCATCAGCAGTTGGCCCATGCTCATCCAGTTGTTGCCGTGTTCGGGTTTCCAGTCGAGTTCGTCGTCTTTTACCATGCCGACGAGATGATCGGTTACTCCGTAGGTGTATTGTATTTCGTCTTTCAGAAGTTCTTTCCAGTTCATTGCCGTGCGAAGGAATTGGTGGAGGGCTGCTCAGGTGGTTGCAGAGTACAATATACGTAAAACAGGGCTTTTACGGCAGCGGTTCACTTTTTTTAAACAAGAGCGTTTGCGCCGGAGTCTCGGGTTTTCATTTCGACTGTCTTGCGGCTTTTTCCGAGATTGCCTGCTCTATGCTTGTCGAGATGGTGAGGCTGCGGAGCAGGTCGAGAAGGTTCTGCTCCACTTTCAGATTGAGATGTACCGGACGGCCATCCTGGAACGCCGGGTTGACTCCCTTGAGCTGAAGGCTGATGACGGATTCACCGTCCGGCTTCATGGAGATCGAGGAGTGCAGTTCAGAATAGGAAAAATCGCTCAGGGCTTCGTAGGTGAGCCTCAGGCTCTGATTCGCGGCATCGAGTTCCTCGGGCGTCGTGGAATAGATGATCTTGCCGGTTTCCTCGGCTCCCATGTTGCCGGAGGATATTTCAAGGACGCCGTCCTTCATTTTCAATGGAATCCGTCCCATGACGGTTCCGGTCGCCAGAATTTTTTTCAGGCCCTGCAGATCGAGAAGCGTCTGCAGCGGGAGGGCGTTGAGCGTCAGTACGGTTTCGGCGCTCCGGCTCTTCATGTCGTAATCGAGGCTTTCGATACCCACAGAGCCGTTGAGAAAACCTGCGTAGAAGTTCGTGAGAGAAACCACCGAAGGGTTGTCGCGGTCACGCCAGAGGACCAGCCGGCCTTTCGGCCTGTCGAGCCGCAGTTCTCCTCCTGCCGTCTTTCTGCTCAGGGATTTCAGGGTGAAGTCGACAGTCGTCTTTCCGGAGGCTGTTCTCGATACGACGAGATCGGGAGAGGTGTACGTATAGGTCGCCTCGCCCTGCTCTTCTCCCCGCAACCGCTCCTCCGCGCTTTGTTTCCGGCGGGGAGGCGTGTGCACCACCATGCCGCCTCCGTTCGAACCGAGCCTCGCACCTTCGACGACCAGTCCGTCCTGTTTCAGGGTCAGAGGCAGTGTTCCACTCAGTGAACCTTTGAAGGAACCCGAAAAGTCGCCATGGAGCTTCAGGCGAGCGGGCAGCCCCACGTTTTGCATGTTCAGTCTCAGGCGGTTCTCTTTTTCCGAGGGGTCGTATGTTGCCGGGGCTGAACGTAATGTGCCGCCGAGGCAGGAGGAGTAAAAGTCCTTCAGCACGATGCGGGAAAGTTTTTCATCGCGGCTTTCGAGGGTCACGGTTGCGTTCAGGTTCGTCAGAAGGTCGGCGTCGCTTGTTTCAGGCGATGCTTCGATCGAAAGCCAGGGTTTTCCGTCAAGGCCGTAATAGAGCAGTTTCGTGCCTTTTACGGCGCGAACACGGGCATCGCGGACCGTCAGCGTTGAATCCCTGAATTCGACCGGGATAGAGCCGCTGAGCGCGCCCTTTGCCGTGGGACGCTGGGCAACCGTGCTCCTGAAGCCGGGCAGGGTCGCAAGAGGGACGTCCTGTATGTCGAGCGTGAATGCGGTTTCTTTTTTTTCGAGGTCGTAGCGTATTTCCGGGGTTGTGACCTCGATGCCGAAGAGGTCCGCCGAACAGTCTTCGAGGACCAGCGCGCAAGGGGTTTCCGGGATCTTCCGCAGGCCGAACATCGCACGGAAGTTGCCGAGCGGCAGTTTTTCGTTTCCGGAGCCGAGGGACGTGATTCGCAGAAGGGAAGGGGGCTGCTCCCAGTCGGCGGAACTCCGTACCGAAACACCATAGGACACGCCTTCGAGACGGATCCCTCCGTTCGTCACCGTTCCGTTTTCGACGGTGTAATCGAGATGCCGCGGCCGGAAGCCGAACGTCAGTCCTGTTTCCCTCAGAAGCGTCACTCCTGCGGACAGGAGCGGTTCATGGTCGCTGAACACCATGCCCGAAGGCTGCTGTTCGATACGGAGCGAGTCCGCGGACAGCGACAGGGAAAGCGGAATCACGGAAAACGGCTTTCCCCGCTCGGTGGTTTCGTCCGGACGGGCAAGACGCCACGAGAGCCTTGCACCGTGAACGGTTGCACTATACCGCGAGCCGGTTTTCGTACAGGAGTCCGGAGGCGTTTCGAAAACGATCTCCAGACGATCGAACCGCATGCCCGAAAAGCCGTGCATGACGGCCCCGTGTGTCCGGAGGGATATCCCGCGGCTTTCCAGCGCGCTTTCGATCAGCGAACCCGCATGGCGGGGAAGCGCATACCACGCTGCGGCCGCCGCAACGACGACGAGCAGCAGCGCGGCGATGACGATGCGTGCTATCCATTTCACGGTGACGGACTCATGGTGAAAAAGAGTCTACTTCTGAGACCAGCGACCCTGGATTCTTACCCACGTTCCGGGCGGAAATCCGGGATAGCGTTTCTCGAACGTTACCTTTCCGGCTATTTCCGGGGTGACGCCGTTCTTCTGCGCCAGTTGCCGGTAGGCCGAGCGGCGTTCGTTGTTCACCGTGCTGATGAGTCCCGCCGCTTCCCCGGAAGCTCCCGGAGGAGCCGCGAGATAACCGTTATCGACCTCGCCGGCCAGTCCTTTCTTCAGCGCGCTGTCGAGATCGATCGCCAGCGCGGAGCCGGTAAACGATAAAAGCAGGGCGGCAAAGAGGACGATTCCCCTGCATGCGCGTAGGGTATGGTTCATTGTTGCTGCGTTCATGTTGGTTCTCCCTGGTTAAAAAATATCTTTTCTTTCATCGAGCATGTTGTCGATATCCTTGTCGAGACGAACCCTGATCTCATGATCGATCTTGATGTTCATGTTGATCGTGATGGGCTTGTCCGGCGCCTCGACCTTGACGGTGGGCTTGCAGGAAAAGAGCAGCACAGCACACAGCGCACCCGCAAGCGATCCTCTCGCGATTGATGTTCTCATTGGCTTCAATGGTTTTTGAACGGGCGTTGCGCCCGTCGGTTGTTACAGGTACTTCATGTCGATTTCCAGAGCGACCTCCTCGGCGTCGAGCGTAAAACGGGATTCGTCGAATCCGGGAGGGCCGAAACGGATTCTGGGATTGTTCGATGTTCCGAATCCTTCCTTCGGTTTGCCTATCCAGGTTTTATCCATCTTTCTGTTGCGATTTTCGTCGTGCAGCACGCTCAGGGCATAGGTTCCGTAGGGAATGTTCTCGAGAATGCACTCAAGTTCCGTGCCGCTGAGTTCGGTCCCCGCAAGCGCGAAGGCCTGTTCGGAATCTCCGGGAAACCCTTCTTCGGTGCTGAACAGGGCGATTCCCACATAACCGTCGGCGTTCCTGAAGTTTTTTATCCGGATGCAGAGCGAGCCGGTTTCGGCCCCGGAAGGCGCCCCGGTCATCGTCCGTTCGACCTCGAGGGGGGCAGGTCGTGGCTTGTCGCCGGGGGGGGCCGCCTGCGCCCCTGGGGAGAGAAGCAGAAGCAGGAGAGATGCAGCTATTGTTTTTTTCATGGATTCAGAGCATGCTTTTTTCAGTTTCGCGGATCGCATTGTCTATTTCGGTTTTCAGTTCGGGCGGCAGGCCCATGATGTCTATGTTGAGAAATCCGCGTACGATGGCCGAAGCGGCTTCCTCCTCGTTCAGACCCCTGATCATGAGATATTCGATCTCTTCCCTGGCTATTTTTCCCACGGCGGCTTCATGCGAAAGTTCCACGCCTTCGGCGCGGCCGTCGAGTTCGGGAATGGCCTGGATGATACCGTCGTTGAGCAGAAGTCCCTGGCATTCCAGGTGTCCTTTCGAGGGTGAGCGGTTGGCCTGTATGTGTCCGCGCGCGACGATATGGCCTCCCGATGCAATGGCGTGGGAGACGATTTCCGTTCTGGTGTCAACCGCGTCGAGGATGACCCTGTTGCCGATGTCCATATAGGTGCCTTCGGTGGCCACGATGACCGAGTTGAATCGCGAAACCGATCCGGCGCCTTTCATGGTTACGGATGGATACATCTGCAGGTTTTTCACCGGCTTGAGGCTTACGTAGTTGCTCAGGAAAACCCCGCCGGCCTCGACCTGTCCCGCTGAACGCGGGCGGACCTCGACGTTTTCGCCCCAGTTGTGCACCATGGTGAAGGTGAGGCTCGCGTTTTTTTCGACGTAGAACTCGGAAATCCCTATGTGCGCCGCATGCTGGTCGGCGAGAGTCGTCGTGCATCCCGAAAGGATGTGCGCTTCGGCTCCTTCCTCGACGATGACGATGTTGTGCACGTTCTGTCCGACCTTGTCGGAATGCATCATCAGGCAGGACTGGATCGGGGCCTGCGGACGGGCGCCTTTTTTGACGCGTATCACGTAGCCGCCGTGCGTGTTTTCGGCGGCGGATCGCGTATAGTCGTCCTTGTCGGGTTTCAGCAGGTTCCATTGCATGTCCGCGAGTCCTTCGTGAATCTTCAGTGCGAGGCCGAGAGGAAGAATTTCGATGCCCGGATCGTAGGACTTGCAGTAGGCGTGGTTATGGTCGATCTGCACGAACGAGGCGCTGCGGTTTTTCTCCGTCGCGTCGAAACCCGCCATCAGCATGCTTTCCTTTTCTTTCCTGTCGAGCCGCTCCAGATCATCGACAGGCTGGCTTTCGTGGCCCGTAAACTCGTATTTCGACAGATCGACTTTTTTCATGATGTTGCGCTCCGTTCCGTAATAATTGCATTGCGCCGCGCCTTGCGAGCTTTGCCGGTACCGGCATGTCACTGCTTATACAAGACGTTTTCCGCCGCGGATTCTTTCACGGTGCCCGGCGGCGGCAGGTTTCATGTCAGACATCTGATGCATTCGCGATAGCCGTATTTCTGCAGGTGTTCGAGGATGCGTTTCGGATTGTCCTCGCAGCAGAGATGGCCGTTGTAGAGCACATGGCCCCGATCGGCCGTGATGTAGTCGAGGATGTGCCCTGTATGGGTGATGATCAGTCCCGACGTGCGGCGCTCGTGTACCAGCTCGTGCAGTGAATGCCGGGCATCGGGCCTCGGCGTTCCTTCCAGGATTTCCTTGGCCATTGCACCGACAAGCGCCATGTTTTCGACATCCACGCCCGATTCCGGTTCGTCGAACAGCACGAGTTTCGGCTTTTGCGCCATCAGCTGAAGGATTTCGGAGCGTTTGATCTCGCCTCCGGAAAAACCGAGATTGATGTCGCGGTCGAGGAAATTTTCCATGTTCACCTTTTCCGCGAGGGCCTCCACATCGATCTCCCTGCCGCCGGCGCACATTTCAACCAGCCCCCTGGTTTTCAGGCCGTGGATCGAGGGCGGGCGCTGCATGGACATGCCTATTCCTTTCCTTGCCCGCTCGAAGGGAGGCAGGGTCGTGATATCATCCCCGTTGAAAAGAATCCGGCCTTCGGTCACCTCGTACCTTCCGATGCCCATGATCGTATAGAGGAGCGTCGTTTTGCCGGAACCGTTCGGCCCGAAAAGGATGACCGTTTCTCCTGCTTCTATGCGAAGGTCGATACCCTGGAGAACCGGGCGACCGTTGATGGATACGTGAAGGTTTTCGATGCTCAGCATGAGGGTCGGGTTTCGGTTTTTCGACGGCCTGCTAATAAAAGATAGAAAAACATGACGCATTCACCGCAAGCGCTCCGCCGGGGCGCGCAACCCCCGGCTATCGTTATTTTTCAAAACTTTTCCTTTTTTCAGGATGTTGATAGGTGTGAAAAACGACAGACTGACTACATTCCACTGACAAAAACCCCTGATAACAACGAAAGAACAGCCATGCAAGCCGATACATTCGATTTTACCTGTGACGTGCTCGAACAGAGTCACGATATTCCCGTGCTTGTCGATTTCTGGGCGGAATGGTGCGGGCCCTGCAGGATGCTCGGGCCCGTGCTCGAAAGGGTCGCCGAAAAACATGCCGGCGAGTTCGCGCTGGTGAAGATCAACACCGAGGAGCATCCGGACGTGTCCCGTCGCTTCGGCATCATGAGCATTCCGGCGGTGAAACTTTTCATCAACGGAAAGGTGGCGGACGAGTTTGTCGGGGCGCTGCCTGAAAACCAGATAGAACAGTGGCTGAAAAAAGCGCTTCCCAGCCGTTTTGCCGAAGAGCTGAAACTTGCCGCCGACCTTGTCGAGCAGGGCAAGGCGTTCAAGGCCGTGCCGATCCTCGAAGAGGTGGTCAGGAACGAACCCGGCAACGCCGATGCGGCGGCCACGCTCGTGAAGCTGAAAGTGTTCAGCGATCCGGACGCTACAGGCCCCCTGCTCGATGTGCTTGAAAACGAATACGGTTTTCAGGAACTCGTCGATTCGGTTCGAACCATGAGGGCGCTTTTCGAAGGCAATGCGGAGGAGCTTGCCGACGATCCGGTGAAACAGCTTTATGTGAAGGCCGTCGGGGAGCTGCGGGCAAGAAATTTCGACAGCGCGCTTGCCGGTTTTATCGAGGTGCTCAGGGAGAATCGTTACTACGACGATGACGGGGCGCGAAAGGCCTGTATCGCCGTCTTCAAGCTGCTCGGGGAGGATCATCCGGTGACCCTGAAGCACCGGAAGGTTTTCGACCGGGCGCTTTACTGATTCCTTTTGCCTGCACGGCCGGGTGCGCCGCCGGTGTTTCCCGGCAGGAGACCGTTTTTCTTAATCATGATCGATGCCGATGAAAAAGCCTGAAAAGGGACGGCCGGTGATCGGAGTGGACCTGGACGGGGTTTGCGCCGATTTTTACGGCCGTATGCGCGAAATCGCCGCCGAATGGTTCGAACAGCCGCTCGAATCGCTGACCAGGGAGGTTTCCTACGGCCTCCACGAGTGGGGTATAGCCGACAGCAAGCAGTACGAGAGCCTGCACCGTTTCGCGCTGAACCAGCGGCAGCTTTTCAAGACCATGCCCATGATCCCGGGGGCGAGAAAATACCTGCGGAAACTTTCCGACGAAGGATTTCATATCAGGATCATCACGCACCGGTTGTTTATTCATTACTCCCATGCCGCGGCGGTTCAGCAAACGGTGGCATGGCTCGACGGCCACGGCATTCCCTACTGGGATCTCTGTTTCATGAAGGAAAAATCGGAAGTGGGGGCGAACATCTATGTCGAGGACAGTCCCGAAAACGTCATGCGCCTCAGGGAAAAGGGGTTCTACACGATCTGTTTCGCAAACAGCACCAACAGCGCCGTGGCTTCACCGAGAGCGGAATCATGGCGGGAAGTATACGAGATGGTGCGCAGGATGGATGCGTTGTGAACAGGGGCACCATTCGGAGCGGCGGGGCGGGCTTATTCATGCTCCTTGGCTATCTCTGGGCGTCGCCCTGTTCGATATTCGGTTTCCTGCTCGCTTTTCTGTCGCTTTCCGGCAGATCTATGCGTGTGCATCTTGGCGTTCTTGAAATCCGGGGTACCCCTCGCGCTGTTCTCTTTCGCCTTTTTCCGGGCATCGAGTCGATCGCGGCCGTAACCTTCGGGCATGTCGTGATCGGATGGAGCGAGGCGTGGCTGCGCTGGAGCATGCCGCACGAGCGGGTGCATGTGCGGCAGTACGAGCAATGGGGTGTTTTCTTTTTCCCGGCCTATCTGTTTTCTTCACTGTGGGTCTTGTTCCGCGGAGGACACCCTTACCGGGACAACTGGTTCGAACGCATGGCCGTAAAGGAGGTCACGCTGCCTCCGCCCGTGAAGGGGACGTCGCTTGCCGGTCGCGACGGGCAGGGCTTCTGACGGGCGTTGCGGTCGAGAGAGGTTTTCGCGACATTCGTTCAGCTTTCGGTTACATAGAAACAGGCGAATTTCAGGTAACTCGTTTCAGGCATGGAGAGCAGTACGGGATGATCTCCCGGTTGCGCATTGCGGAAAACCAGCCGGAGGTGTCTGCCGGCCGCGAGCGCGGCCTGGTGAACGGTATCGAGGAAATCGGGTTCCGATACATGGCGTGAACAGGAGGCGGTAGCGTAAAAACCGCCGTTTTTGACCATACAGAGTCCAAGCTTGTTGAGTTTTTTGTATGCCTTGAGGGCTGTCGGAAGATTTTTACGGCTTTTGGTGAAACTCGGCGGATCGACGATAACGAGGTCGAATGACCGTTTCTCCGACCCGAGACCGCCGAGTATGTCGAACGCGTCGCCCTGGAGTGTGTCGAAATCCGAAAATCCGTTCAGCCGGGCGTTTTCCGACGCCCGAAGCAGGGCTTCGCGCGAGATGTCCACCATGGTGGCCGAAGATGCTCCGGCGTGAAGCGCGTTCAGGGCAAAACCGCCGTCGCTGGTAAAGACATCGAGAACATCGGCGCCTCCGGCGAGTTTCCTCACCATGCGCCGGTTTTCCCTCTGATCCAGAAAAAAGCCGGTCTTGTGTCCTTCGAGAAGATTGACTTTGTAGAAAACGCCCGTGTCGTGTATTGTTTTGAGCGCGTCGGCCTCGGTGCCGAACACGGTTTTTTTATACAGCGGCAGTCCTTCCAGTTCACGCAGAACGGATTCGTTGCGCACGAAGATGGACGTGGGGTCGAAGGTTTCCCTGAGAATGTCGCAGATGAGCGGCAGGTGGAGGTCCATGCCGGCTGAAAAGGCCTGCAGCACGAATGCGGTGTCGAAACGGTCGATCACGAGTCCCGGCAGGCCGTCTGATTCTCCGTGCACCAGCCTGTAGGCATTGGTTTCTTCCGCCGGATACAGTTTTTCCCTCAGACGAAGCGCTCCGAGTATTTTTTTTCGGAAGAATTCTCCGTCGGGAAGTTCGCCTTCTCTCGACAGCAGCCGGAACGAGATCAGCGAGTGGGGATTGTAGAAGCCTGTTCCGATGAATTTGCCGTCGTTCGTGTACAGGCGGACGGTCTCTCCCGCGGCGATATCCCGGGGCAGCGACTGGAATTCATTGCTGAACGACCAGAGGTGTCCCCTGATAAGCCTTCGGTGCTCTTTCGGTTTCAGGTAAAGGGCATGCATCGGTGTATCGGATTTGTTTCGCGGAAGTTGCCTGGATGTAAAATACATCCGCCGATAACTATTTAGGAATTAAACGGGAATATTCCCGATATTTACTCGGGAGCAGCCGCGCAAAACGGTCTTTTACCTTTTTTCGGTCGTTCGGCGCTTCCTTTCCCGTCTAACCACGCACAACTCCGACCGTATTCTATCATGAAGAAGACCGCCGCATTCCTTCTCTGTCTTGTTACGCTTTCCTTCTTCGCCGGCTGTGCCTCTTTCAGGACGGCCGCCCTGCAGGAATGGCCTTCAGAGGAGGTTGCGTTCGACGATGAACTCAGGGGGCTTTACCGGGAAGCAGCGCTTGCCGCCTCCGGGATACGTTCGATCGACGGTTTCGCGGACATCTGGATAAAGACCCCGAGAAGAAAGGCTCGGGTATTCAGCAGCGTACAGTTGAGGCGTCCGGGCGACATGCGCATCATCGTCAGTTCGGGGCTGCTCGACTGGCCGGTGGCCGATATGCTGTTCCGGACCGATTCGCTGTTCGTGCACGACCTGATCAACAACCGGATGCTTGTCGGGAGCAACACGCCGGAGAATATCGAGAAAGTCATGGGGGTGCGATCGGGCTACAAGCTGCTTTCGGAAGCTCTCACCGGTCTGGTTGAAAGCGAGCATCCGCCCGAGGCGGTGCGCTCGGTTCGCCGGGGAGGAGGGAAGGTGAGCTTCACGGTCGCGACCCCGTCGGGATCGAGGGTGATACTGGTCGACCAGGCTACCCGCGCCGTCGAGGGGCTCGCGGTTCTCGACGATTCAGGGAAAAAGTCGATCGAGATGCACTTCCGGAAATTCGTTTCTTATGCCTTCAGCGGCGGGACGGTGAGGCTTCCGGCAGAAATTGACATGCTGATGTTCAGTCCCGCGCTGGACGGAGCGGGACGGCACGAGATGGTGATCGTCTACGACGAACGCGATCTGGAGCCGAAGCAATCGGCGTTGGACTACCGTTTTCCCCGCAATTCGAGGCTCGTCGAACTCGACAAGGTCGGCATGCTCCCCTGGCAGTAGGCGCCGAAAACAGGAAAGGCCCCGGAGCACGGGGCCTTTTTCGCATGTTTGCGGATTCTTCGACGGAGCGGTCAGGCCTGGGCGTCGTCGAAATTGCTCTCGGCGAATTTCCAGTTCAGCAATTCGTCGATTACCGTCGCCACGTAGTCGGGGCGCCGGTTCTGATAATCGAGGTAGTAGGCGTGCTCCCATACATCGAGCGTGAGAAGGGGAGTTGCGCCGCCGGCGAGCGGTGTCATGGCGTTCGAAGTCTTGACGACCTGCAACGTCCCCTTGTCCAGAACGAGCCATGCCCAGCCGCTGCCGAACTGTGTCGCGGCTGCGTTGGCGAGTTCCTCCTTGAGCTTGTCGAGGCTTCCGAAGTCGGCGTCGATCTTTTCGGCAAGGGCTCCCGCGGGATTGCCTCCCCCGTTCGGTGTGAGGCTGTTCCAGTAGAAGGTGTGGTTCCACGCCTGTGCGCCGTTGTTGAAGATCGCCGCTTTCGAAGGGTCGTTTGCGACGGCGACGATGACCTCCTCGATACTCTGGTTGTCGTAAGGCGTGCCGGCGACGAGATCGTTGAACTTCTTGACATAGGTGGCGTGGTGCTTGCCGTAGTGGAATCCTATGGTTTTGGCTGAGATGCAGGGTTCGAGCGCATTTTCAGCATACGGTAACGCTGGTTGTGAGTAGGCCATGAGACAGTCTTTTTTGGATTGTTCGAGAAGCGAGAGGTAAATTACGGTTCGGTTTCTTAACTATGCATGGAATGATTTAGTTTCTTGCCGGTGCTTTTTTTGAAAAAATACCACTGTGCCGGATTGCCGGAAAGTGTTTCGGAACGGTTCACTATTCGCTATCCAATGCCTCGAATCATTTCCCGCACATCGGTTTTTCGCCGCTCCGTTTTCCTGGCTGTCCTCTGTTCCTTCCTGCTTGTCTTCGGACAGGGGTGCGACAGGGCGCGCCATCCTGAGATGGCCGCTTCGGACAGTCTTTTCACGGCTTTCTACGCCGACTATCTGCTGCTTTCAGGCCTTGCCGATCCCGCAGGGCCGGCGACGGCAGCGCCTGCCGCGCGGGAAATCGACGCCCTTCTCATACAGCACACCCTGTCGCCAGGGGAGTTCAAAAAACTCGTCGAGCGTTATCGGAGCCGTCCGGATCTGTGGCGTGTCGTTCTCGACGAGATCAGAAGCAAACTGAAAAAACGCCAATCCTGACAAGCCCTGTATGAGGAATCAGCCTTTTCTTCTTGGTGTAACCGGCGGTCTCGGCAGCGGCAAGAGTACCGTTTGCCGCATCCTCGCTTCCCTTGGCTGCGCCGTTTTCGAGGCGGACAGCGTAGCAAGGGAGCTGCAGCTTTCCGATCCCGAAATCATTTCCGGGATGAAACGTCTGTTCGGAGAGGGCATCTATTCCCGGGACCCCTCGGGCAGACTTCTGCTCGACAGAAAAAGCGTGGCGGAAAGGGTTTTTGCCGACAGCACCCTTCTCGAACGCCTTAACCGTCTGATTCATCCCAGGGTGTTCGCGGCTTTCGGCAAGGCCGTGAACGAGGCGGCTTCACAGGGTATCGACATTCTCGTAAAGGAGGCGGCGATTCTGTTCGAATCGGGAGGGGACAAGGGGCTGGATGCGGTCGCGGTCGTTACCGCCGACATGGACAAGCGCGTGGAACGAGCCGTTTCGAAGGGAATGGGTTCGAAAGCTCAGGTCACAAGAAGGATCGAGGCGCAGTGGCCCCAGGAGAAACTGGTGGAAAAAGCGGATTTCGTGATCGACAACAACGGTTCCGTTCCGGAACTGGAATCGGCTACCGGGGAACTTCACCGGGAATTGCTCCGCAGGCTGACGCGATCCTGAAAAGGTTTACTGCAGGGCTTCGTTCTTGCGGTTGACGTATCCTGAAATCCATATGCTGATTTCATACAGGAGAATCATGGGCACGGCGATGACCAGCTGGGTGACGAGGTCGGTCGACGGAGTCACGAGAGCCGCGACGATCAGCAGCGTCACGATGGCGTGTTTTCGGTAGAAGCGCATGAAGGCGGGCGTGAGCAGGCCCGTCTTGGACAGCACGTAGGAGAGAAACGGCAGTTCGAAAACCAGTCCGGCCGTCAGGAGAGCGCCGACGAAAAAGCTGATGTAGTCCTGTATGGCGATATTGTTCTCGATCAGGGAGGAGCCGAAACCGGCGAAAAACTTCAGCGAGATCGGCAGGAAAACGAAATACCCGAAAGCGATACCGGCGAAAAAGGAAAGCGAGATGAACGAGATGACGAAACGGGTCGCCGACTTTTCGTTATCCTTCAGGCCCGGAAGCACGAACTGCCAGATCTGGTATACCAGGAAGGGAAACGAGAGAATGAAGCCGGAAAAGACGACAACCTGGAGATAGAGCGAAATCTGTCCGTAAGGAACGAGGTTCTGCAGCACGATCGTTTCGCTGCTTCTTTTCAGGGGGGCGATGAGTATGTCGTTGACCAGGACGTCGGCAAAAAACGCGCAGGCGATCGTGACGATGACCAGGGCTATAGCGCTTTTGATGAGTCTCGCCCGGAGTTCGTCGAGATGATCCAGGAAGTGGAGCTCCCGCTCTCCCGGGGACGCATCCTCTTCCTCCCCGGCATCGGCATCGGGTTCGGGAAGTTCGCGCTCTTCGGCGGCAGTGGCCTTGAGATGCTCGTCCATCAGTTGGGACGCGGGTGATTTCGGTCTCGTGGATTCGGTTTCGCTGCTCATTCCATAAGAAGGCCTTTGGGGGCCCGGTGACCGTCCCCCGGAGTTGTATTTGTCGGTTTGGCCGAACCGAAACATAGTAAGAAAGATAGCTGATGCAAGCAAATGCTTTTTGGCGGCATTTATTTTTACGTTTTGGGATAATTTGTGTAGAATATTTGCGTTCTTGTTGTAACGCAGACAATGCCGGAAGGGAAGAACGGTTTTCGCGGCGTTGCATTCAGGTCGGAAAATACGTTCCTCGCCCGGGCGCTTTCTGGGGAACAAGGACTACAGGCAGGTGAAGATTCAAGAGGTTACAGGCCCCGTCTCGAAGGAGCTGGAAATATTCAGGGAGAAGTACAAGACCGCCCTGCAGAGCGACAACACCCTGGTGGACAAGGTCGTACGCTACATCCTCCGCCAGCAGGGCAAGCAGATCCGTCCGCTTCTGGTCATGCTGGGCGCCCAGGCCTGTGGAGGTGTTCAGGAGGCGAGCTACAGGGCGGCTATCATGGTCGAACTGCTGCATTCGGCGACGCTCATTCACGACGATGTCGTCGACGGCGCCGAGATGAGGCGCGGAATTCCCTCCATCAACGCCCTCTGGAAAAACAAGATATCCGTGCTGATCGGGGACTACATGTTATCGAAGGGCCTGCTTTTTTCGCTCGACCACAAGGATTATCCCTTCCTGCATCTCGTTTCAGATGCCGTCCGGCGGATGAGCGAGGGTGAAATTCTCCAGATCCAGAAAACAAGGAGTCTCGACATTACCGAGGCGGATTACCTGAGAGTGATTTCGGACAAGACCGCGTCGCTGCTTTCGACGTCGACGGCAATGGGCGGCGCGAGCGTCACGAACGACGAGCAGCTGATCGGGGCCCTGAAGAGTTACGGGGAGTATCTCGGGCTGGCGTTTCAGATACGGGACGATCTTCTCGACTATACCGGCGACTCGAAGAAAACCGGCAAACAGCTCGGTATAGACATAAAGGACAAGAAAATCACCCTTCCTCTTATCTACGCCCTGAGGAATGCCGAAAGCTCCGAGCAGAAAAGGATCCGTTCGATTCTCAAGAGCGCCAGAAAACGTTCACTCAGAAGCCGGGAGGTGATTGATTTCGTTTCCGAACGAGGCGGTCTGGAGTACGCGTCCGAAGTCGCCGAAGGGTTCGCTTCCAGGGCCGTCGAGGCTCTCGGATGCCTCGAGGAGTCCGAGGCGAAGGCCTCGCTTCGCAAACTGGTCGATTTTGTGATGAAACGGCAGAATTAGGGAACCCGTTTTCGTGTACCGTTATCCGATTTCCATCGAATCCGATTTCCGATGAAGAAAACCGCGCTTGTTGTATTGCTTTTGCTGGTCGTCGCGTATGTCGCGACGGACAGGTTCCTGATGCCTTCCTATACCAGGCAGGGCGAAAGCATGCCGGTGCCCGATGTGAGCGGGAAGAACTTCGACGACGCGATGCGTCTCCTGAAGGCTTCAGGGCTTGCTGGAAAGAAGGATTACAACATCCGCTATCTGAAGAATGTCGAGCCGGACAGGGTGTTGTCGCAGCGTCCGGCGGCCGGCACCGAGGTGAAGCCGGGCAGGACGGTGTATCTCGTAGTCAACAAACGCGAAAAACCCGCGGTCACCATTCCCGATTTCTACGGCAAGCCGCTTGACGAAGTTCGGGAGACGCTTCAGCGCTTCGATGTCGGCCTGAGGAATGTGGAGGAACAGGAGGTGTTCGATCCGGGGGAAGACGGCAAGGTGCTCAGCCAGTCGATAGCTCCGAACAGTGTTGTTTCCACAGGGGCTTCGATATCGGTTATCGTCGGTAAAATAGCGGAGATAGATGTCGTCAGCAAGGACCCTGTCCCGGACGTGCTGGGCATGTCGCTTTCACAGGCCCGTTCGCTTATCGTCGAGAGAGGGTTCAATACGGGAAATGTCTATTACGAGTATTCGGCTCTTCTCGTTCCCAATACCGTCATAAGCCAGAAGCCTGCCGTCAATACTCTCGCCGAGCCGGGACAGGTCGTCGACCTGACCGTCGTTACCGATCAGGAATAGTCCGCAGAAACGTCTTCAGCGGTAACCGGTCTTTTTGTATTCATCCCTGAGGTCCTTTATGCCGGTCGTGCGGTCGTTGCCGTCGCTGATGATCCCGAAATATTCGAGGACGATTCTTATGACGAGCCAGATGCCCGCGAAAAATATTCTGATGCCGCCGAGTATTTTTTCGAGTACTTCCATGCTGTGGTCCTGATTTTTCTGACGAATAAAAAAGCCATTCGTCGGAATGGCTTTGTCAATGACGCTTGTTGTCGCTCGCGTGCGGTCAGTCGGCACTTCTTTTTTCGGCTTCGAGCCAGTCCTCGACATCAGAACCGTGAATTCTGCCACGCTGTTCCCAGAGGTAGTATGCCGCGATCCTGACGTTCTCCTCCTGTCCGGCCGGGGGGACCACCGGTCGGGCAGCCTTCGTTCCGACAGCTTTTTTCGCCGGAGAGGATTTTTTCACTGTAGCTGATTTTTTCGGGGCGGACGTTTTTTTTGTCGCGGTCGTTTTTTTTACTGCGGAAGCGGAAGCGGCTTTCTTTGGCTTTGAGGCCGTCCCGGCGGTTTTCTTCGCCGCGGTTTTACCCGTTGTTTTTGCGGCGGGTTCCTGTTCTGTATGTTTTTTTGCCATTGTCTTGACGATAGGTTGACAGTAAATCGAACGTACAACTGAAAAGCAATTGAAGATAAAAAATTATATTGGATGAGCGCTACGAAGAATTGTTATTTTACCCTGCCGTCACCCGGTATTCTCTTGGATGTTGTTTCGCGCACCGCGCCGTATCATGCACATGTTTGCTGAGTCGATCCCCCGTTCATGAAAGGTTCCCCGAAAATCAAGGGCAGTTGGGACAGGAAAGCCCGCGCCCTTTTCTACATCCTGTTCAGGAGGAGCCGCTATTTCAAGGGTAATTCCCAGAGATTTTTCAAGCTGACGCTTGAGAATATCCTGATTCAACTCAACCTGAACCAGGATCTGCCGTTTCTTTTCGTTGCGGTGTTTGTCGGGGTGACGACCGGATACGTGGCTGTCGTCTTTCACGATGCCATCAAGCTGCTGAGCCATTTCTTCTTCGGCGGACTCGAGGTGTTCGGCACATCCATCCTGCTCGACGGCTACTGGGGGCTGCTCATTCCGCTGGTGCCGGCTGTCGGCGGCCTGCTCGTCGGACTCTACAACGCCTATATCGTAGGAGCGCGCCCCGGACACGGGCTGGCCAGCGTCATCAAGGCCGTCGCCCAGAATGACGGAAACCTGCCGAGACGGCTCTGGCTCCACCGGACGATAACTTCCGTGCTGAGCATCGGCACCGGGGGGGGCGGCGGCCGTGAAGCGCCGATCGCGCAGGTCGGCGCGGCGATGGGGTCCTCCATCGCGCAGGTGCTGAAATTCTCTCCGGACCGCAAAAGGACGCTGCTGGGATGCGGAGCCGCTGCGGGGCTGGCCGCGGTTTTCAACGCCCCGATCGGAGGCGTCATGTTCGCCATCGAGGTCATTCTCGGCGATTTCAGCGTCAGGACATTCAGTCCCATCGTCGTCGCTGCGGTCGTCGGCACGGTTGTTTCGCGCAGCTACCTCGGGAATTCGCCGACCTTCCAGGTACCGGACTACAGTCTCGTATCGAATACCGAACTGGTATTCTACTTCCTGCTCGGAGCGCTCGCCGGTCTGTCGGCCGTCATGTTCATCAAGATCTACTACAGGATCGAGGAGTCCTTTCAGAAGATCGAAAAGAAACGCCGTCTGCCGGTCTGGGCCATGCCCGCGGCGGGCGGACTGATGACCGGCCTTATCTGCATGTGGCTTCCCGGGCTCTACGGCTACAGCTACGAGGTCATAGACAATGCAGTGAGGGGCACCGAAACCTGGATGAACATGGTCGGCGTCTACTTCCTCAAACCGGTCGTCGCGGGACTCAGCGTCGGCTCGGGGGGCTCGGGCGGCATGTTCGCTCCGGCGATGAAGATGGGGGCGATGCTGGGCGGGATGTTCGGCAACCTCGTGCATATGCTGTTTCCGGGAATTACGGCTTCTTCCGGGGCTTACGCCCTTGTCGGCATGGGAGCGCTGACGGCGGGAATCATGCGTGCTCCTCTTACGGTCATTCTCATACTGTTCGAGGTTACGGGCGAGTACGAGATCGTCCTTCCGATCATGTTCGCCGCGGTGACCGCGGCGCTTATCGCCCGCCTGGCATACGGTTATTCCATGGAAACCTACATCCTGGAAAAGGACGGCGTGCGGGTCGGCTACGGTATCGCGCTTTCCGTCGCCGAGAATATCAGCGTGCTCGACGTCATGAAGACGAACTACGTCAAGTTCCGCGACACCACCCGGGCCGAGAAGATCATCGACGTCTTTCACAACACCCCTGAATCCAACTTTCTGGTGACCGGCGAGCAGAACGAGTTCGTCGGTATCATCCGGCTGGATGAAATGAGCATTCTGCTGAGGGAGGGGGCGTTCAGCGGCCTGATAGCGGAGGATATCGTCAAGAAGGACGTGCCGGTCGTCTACGAAACCTCGAGGCTCGACGAGGCGCTCAAACTTTTCGAAATCACCGATTACGACGTACTGCCGGTTCTGTCCCGCAGAACGGACAAACTGCTCGGTGTTGTCCGGCAGGAGCAGGCTTTTTCCTATTACCGCAAACAGCTGAACCTTTACGGTTCGGACGCCGGGGCCGGTCAGTCTTAGGTGTTTTTTCGCGAAAGGGTTTTCGGCAGCACGAGGATCATCAGGATCGTGATGGCCTGGACGATCATGAACACGTCTTTCGGTACGTAGGCGTTGACCGTCAGGCCGCCATATTCGAGAAAGCCGAACAGGAGCGCGGATGCGCCTATCCAGAGCGGATGCGCGTAGGCGAGCAGCGCCACGGCTATACCCATGAAGCCGATGCCGCTGGTGAGCCCGGCTTCGTAATAATGCTTGTAGCCGAGCACCAGATTCGTGGCGGCAAGGCCTGCCATGGCGCCGCCGGCCGCCATGGAGAGCAGGATATGGCGGTTCGCGTCGATGCCGGCGTAACCGGCCGCTTCCGGCCCGATCCCCACCGCTCTCATCTCGTAGCCCGTTCTGGTCCTGAACAGCAGGACATAGGAGAACACGGCTGCCGCGAGCGCGAAAAGCACGCTCAGGTTGGCCGGCGATTTTTTCCACCATCCAGTCAATCCGCCGAGCATGGGAAGCTGCGCCGATTCGACGATTTCGGCGGTATGGACCGTCGATGGAACGGCCATATGCCAGGTGAGCAGGTAACTCACGAAGGCCTGAACGATGAAGTTGAGCATGATCGTGGAGATGACCTCGTTGACGCCGTACTGCACCTTGAGCCAGCCTGCAAGCAGCGCGACCGAACCTCCGGCGAGGGCCGCCGCGCCCGAGCAGAGGGTGATCGCCGCGAGCGGGGGCGTTCCCGCAGGCAGATATGCCCCGGCGGCCGCCGCGGCCAGCGCGCCGGCAAGCAGCTGTCCCTCGCCGCCGATGTTGAAGAGCTTCACTTTGAAGGGTATAGCCACGGCAAGGCCCGTGAGCACCAGCGACGTGCTCCTGAAAATGATCTGTCCGGTTCCGTAATCCGAGCCGACGGTCATCAGGAGCATTTTCCGGTAGATCATCAGCGGGTCGCGGCCCGTGAGCAGGATGAAGATCGCGCTCAGCAGGATCGCGGCGGCGATGGCGAGCAGGGGCATCAGGAGGGTTACGGACTTTTTCTGCATTTCGGAAAATGGATTTCGGTTCGTTTCTTGCGTTTCAGGTGATGTGGCGGCCGATTTCCTTTTCGAAGTCCTGTTCCCTGGATCGTCCCTCCCGGATCTCCCCGGTCTGGAATTCATGCCGGATCGATCCCTTGTAGAGGCACCCTATGCGTGAAGAAAGGGCGACGATTTCATCGAGTTCCGCCGAGACGAGCAGCACCGCTATGCCCCGGTCCCTGGTTTCGATGATCTTGCGGTGAATCGTCTCGATGGCCCCGATGTCCACTCCGCGCGTCGGCTGGGCGAGGATGAGCAGTTTCAGTCCCGGCCGGTCTATTTCCCGCGCGAGCACTATTTTCTGCTGGTTTCCTCCCGACAGGCTCCGGAGGGCGGGGTCGGCGGCCGTATCGTAACGGATGTCGTAGCGCTCGGTCATGAGCCGGGCGTAACCGGATACCTTTTTTTTGTCGAATCCGGGGAATCTGCTGAAACGCCGTTCCCGGTGGCGGCCGAAAATCATGTTTTCGCTGACCGAATACTCTCCGATAACCGCGTGTTTCAGACGGTCCTCGGGGATGAAGGAGACGCCGAGGGCGGCTATTTCCGAAGGGCTTCTGCCGTCGAGAGGCTGTCCGAGCAGGGTTATCGAGCCGTCTGATTGTCCGCCTGCTTCCGCCATGCCCCAGAGAAGGGCGAGCAGTTCGCTCTGCCCGTTGCCTTCCACTCCCGCGATGCCGTAGATTTCTCCGGCCCTGACGCTGAAGTCCAGTTTCGAAAGCCGTTCCCGTCCCCTGGCGTCTTTCCAGGTAAGCTCCCGTACGTTCAGTACCGTCTCTCCAGGGGTCTCCGGAGGATTCTCCACCCTGAGCAGCACGTTGCGCCCCACCATCAGGCGTGCTATGTCCGTTTTGGTCAGCCCGGCGGTGTTCTGCGTGGCGACGACCCGCCCTCTTCGCATGACGCTGACCGTGTCGGACACCGCCATGACTTCATCGAGCTTGTGCGTGATGAGGATGATCGTTCTGCCTGATTTCCGCAGGGATTCGAGAGTCGCGAAGAGCTGGGCGGTTTCCGACGGGGTCAGCACGGCCGTGGGTTCGTCGAGGATCAGGATTCGCGCGTCACGGTAAAGCAGCTTGAGTATCTCCACCCGTTGTTCCTCTCCGACGGACAGCTCGCCGACGCGTGCGTGCGGATCGATGTCCATGCCGTGCTCGGAGGCCAGACGGGCGATATTCCGGACGGCGGAGGAGAGGTCGAGGGGGGCGAAGAGGGCGCTGCGCTCATCGCCCAGCACGATGTTTTCCGCGACCGTCAGATCCGGGACGAGCATGAAGTGCTGATGGACCATGCCGATGCCTTCGGCGATAGCCTGACGCGGCGAACTGAAGCGGACGGTTTTGCCCATCACCGAGACCGTCCCCTCCGTCGGGGCGAGCATGCCGTAGATGATGTTGGTCAGGGTGCTTTTGCCCGCGCCGTTTTCCCCCACGACGGCATGGATGCTGCCTTCGTGGATATCGAGGGAGATGTTCCGGTTGGCCCAGAACTCACCGAATCTTTTTGAAATACCCTGTAACGCTACGGCCTTCATTGCCTAAAGCCAGCTGATGACGGTTTTTATCGCCTCCTTGCTGTCGAGGGCCACCCGGTATGCGAGCTCGTACTGGTCCACGGGGAAGACGTTGGTGAAAAACTTCTCGCTTTCCAGCGCTTCGGCTTCAAGCAGCCTGCGGGCTTCCAGAAGATGCTCCCTGCCGGTGATCGACGAGCAGATGATCACCGGTTCCTTGTGCTGCATGAGGCGGTAATCGTAGCCCAGCACCTCGTAGTTGCCCATGAGCAGTACCCGGCCCTGGGGCTTGAGCAGGCGGATCGACTTCTCGATCATGAGAATTCTTCCGGTCGCCTCTATGATCAGGTCGTAGGAGTCGTCGAATTCAGCGGTGAAGTCCGAGATTTCCATGCCGATGTTCGTGGCGCAGGAGAGCTGGCCCCTGATGCCGAAATTTTCAAGGGCGTCGACGGTTTCCACTCCCTTGTGACGAAGGTATTCCGCCACCATCAGGCCGACCGAGCCGAGACCGAGAACGAGCACTCTGCCGCCCGGCTCGGGCCGGGCCTTTTCGACAGCCGATATGACATAGCCGAGCAGTCCCGTCAGGAGATCCCTGTGTATGGGCTGGCGTCCGAGCGGCAGGGTGTTCGATGCCGATGTGGGTACGATTTCAGCGTGGCATCCGTAATAGGGTTCCACGCCGGTCCAGCGGTCGCCCCTGAACGTGAAGACGAAATCGCCCGGCTTGAGATCGCCGGCCTCGGGACCGGTTTCAAGAACCTGCCCGATCATTTCGCTTCCGAGCATGATGGGGTAGTTCAGCACCCTGTGCGATACGGGCTTGTTGGTGAGCAGCAGCCGGTCCATGCCCGGAGTGATGGTCGTTGCGATGGTCTTGACGAGCACGTCGCCGGGGCCCTCCGCGAGGTAGTCGACCGCGGTGAGCTTCAGTTTGTTGGCCTTTGGCAAGACGATGGCCTGCGCCTGTCCCTGCATCATGGTGTTCTGATTCCGGAATTTACATTTTCAGAAGAGCGCTCAGCATCCAGGATACCAGGCTGATGACCAGCGAGCCGAGAACCGCCCAGCCGAAGCTCTCAACGACGAAACCGTCGACGACGACGGCCGCGAGTTCGAGCATCAGGGCGTTGATGACCAGCAGGAAAAGGCCCAGCGTGACGATGATGAACGGGATGGAAAAAAAGACGAGTACGGGTTTTATTACCGCGTTGACGAGTCCGAGCACAAGGGCTACGAGCAGGGCCGCGCCGAAACTCCTGACGGAAATGCCGGCGAGAAGGCTCGATGTGGCATAGACCGAAAGAGCGTTTATGAGCCATACGAGCAGAATGTAAGCCATGGTGTCGCTGTTTTTTCTGGTTGATGTTCGCGGTTGGGAAATGTAATCCTTTTCATTTTCAATGTAAACAATGGGCAAAAGTCGAAAAAAAGAAAGCCCGGAGGCGGAGGCCGGTAAATCGAAAGCCGGGGCGGAACGGCAAAAGGTCCGGGGCTTCACAGCAGCATGTTGTCCAGGGCTTCCCCGAGGGTCCGGCATCCGGCGATTTTCAGCGGCAGTTTTTTTACCGATGCCCTCAGCTCCCTGGTGTTGGCCTCGGGGAGAAGAATTTTCCTGAAGCCGAGATGCGCGGCTTCGCGTATGCGCCGTTCGCCGTCGCCGATGGCTCTCAGTTCTCCCGACAGGCCGATTTCTCCGGCGCATACCATGGCCGGGTCGAGCGGTGCATTCCTGACGCCCGAGGCGACCGCCGCGGCCACCGCCAGGTCCGCGGCGGGTTCGACCAGCTTCAGGCCGCCGGCGACCTTGATGAAGACATCCTGGCCCCAGGTCGGTACGCCGAGCCGTTTCTCGAGCACCGCCAGAATGATGCTGAGGCGTTTGAGGTCGAATCCCGAACTGATGCGCTGCGGCATGGGGAAATTGGTCTTGCTGACGAGCGCCTGGACTTCCACGAGAAGCGCTCTGGTGCCTTCTATGGCCGAGAGCACGGAGTTGCCCGGAACGTCGGCCGAGCGGTCGGAAATGAAGAATTCGGACGGGTTGGTCACTTCTTCCAGTCCCTGCTCGTTCATGCGGAACACCCCTATCTCGTTCGTCGGGCCGAAACGGTTCTTGACCGAACGGATTATCCGGTATCGCAGATGACTTTCCCCTTCGAACTGCAGCACGGTATCTACCATGTGTTCGAGGGCTTTCGGGCCTGCCAGCGAGCCGGCCTTGGTTATGTGGCCGATGATAAGCAGGATGAATCCGCCGGTTTTCGCGGCCCGGATCAGTTCGGAGGTGCATTCCCGTATCTGGGTGACGGTTCCCGCCGAACTCTGGTATTCTCCGGAGAACACGGTCTGGATCGAATCGACCACGACGATGTCCGGCCGGTCGCGTTCGATGACGGCCAGAATCTTTTCGAGGTTGACCTCGGGCAGCAGCCGCAGGTCGCCGGAGTCGATAGAAAGCCTTGCCGCACGGTCCCTGACCTGCGAAGGAGATTCCTCTCCGGATACGTAGAGCATGCGCGACGTTCCGACGCGGGGCGTGAGCTGGAGCATCAGGGTCGATTTGCCTATGCCGGGTTCGCCGCCGACGAGCACGGCCGACGAGGGCATCAGGCCCCCGCCGAGCACCCTGTCGAGTTCCTGCATGCCGGTTCGTATCCGCTCTGGAGGTGTGCGTTCCTGTGTCTGAAAAAGGCTTTCGGTTTCCGGCGGCTCCACCCGGAAAGCGGCTTGCTTTCCCGTGGGTTCCTTCGGTTCCGCGAGCGTTTCCCGCAGGGTCCCCCAGCTCTGGCATTCAAAGCATTTGCCGGAGTATCTGAGGGTTGTCGCGCCGCAGTTCGTGCAGACGTAGCGAATGCCTGTTTTCGCCATATCGAGAGGGTTTTTCGTTGCGGGCCCGTTCGGGAAGGCTTATGCTCTCCGGGACGGGCCGGAGAGCGTCGCGCACCGGGTCTATACCGGAAGGTCGTGGCTGCGGCGGAAAGACCGGAGTGTGTTTTTCAGCAGCATGGCGATGGTCATCGGGCCGACGCCTCCGGGTACGGGGGTGATCGCCGAAGCGATTTCCGATACCCCGGCATAGTCCACGTCGCCGGCGAGCCTGAAGCCTGATTTGCGCGTCGGGTCCTCGATGCGGTTGATGCCCACGTCAATGACCACCGCCCCGGGTTTGACCATGTCCTTCGTGATGAAGTTCGCCCGTCCTATGGCCGCGATGAGAATATCCGCCTGTCGTGTCAGCTCAGGCATGTTTTTCGTCGCCGAATGGCAGACGGTTACCGTGCAGTTCGTCTCCCTGAGCTTCTGCAGCATCAGATTGGCCATCGGTTTGCCGACGATATTGCTGCGTCCGACGACCACGCAGTGCATGCCTTTCGTTTCGATTTCGTAGCGGGAAAGCAGCTCGAGAATTCCATACGGCGTGCAGCTTATGTAGCACTTGTCGAGGTTGCCGAGCACCATCTGGCCGACGTTTTCCGGATGAAAACCGTCGACATCCTTCGCCGGCGAAATTGCCATCGTGACGGCGTACTCGTCGATATGCGAAGGAAGCGGCTGCTGTACCAGGATGCCGTGCACCTCCGGATCGTCGTTCAGGGCCTCTATTCTCGACAGCAGTTCCTCCTGGGGCGTCGAGGCGGGCAGTTCGATGACCGTCGAGTTCATGCCTGTTTCAAGGCAGCTTTTCGCCTTGTTCCTGACATAGACCTGTGAAGCGGGGTCTTCGCCGACAATGATGACCGTAAGGCCCGGCACGGCGTTTACCTGTTCCTTCAGTTCGGCGACTTCCGCCCCGATTTCGTTTTTCAGGTCCGAAGAGACCTTTTTGCCGTCAATGATCGTCATGATTGGATTGTTCCGATAGTTTGTTGGTTGTCCCCTGGACGGTTCGCGCAGACATCATCTTCCATGGAACAGTAAAACGGAAAAATAAAGAACATGCAAGAAAAGACCCTGCTTTATCGACAGCATTTTTATCCGCGTGCCGCCGCGGGGGTTTCGGACAGGTGTCTTTTGATTGTCGGTCCGATGTTTCTACATTACCAGTCGCTTCGAATCCAGAACACGAATCACGGTTTCCGGGAATGCTGGCCATTGACGACGTACTCATAGACGAAACGCTTACGGATGCGCTCTTCCGCTGCAACCTCGACGTGTGCAGGGGAGCGTGCTGCGTCGAAGGCGAACTCGGGGCGCCTGTTCTGAGAGAAGAGGAGGAAGGGCTGTATGACATCGCCCGGCGGCTGAGGCGGCGGCTTCCGGAAAAAAACGTCCGCCATATCTCCCGGCACGGCTGCCTGGAAGCATACCAGGGAGATCTCTACACCAGGACCATCGGGGAAAAGGAGTGCGTCTTCGCCTTCCAGAGCGGCACGATCACGCTCTGCGCGATCGACGCGGCCGCCGCCGACGGTGTCGCAGGCATGCGAAAACCGCTTTCCTGCAGGCTGTTTCCGGTGCGCGTAAGAAAAAAGTTCGGTTTGGATTATCTTGTCTATGAGCAGCATTCCATGTGCCGTCATGCGAGGGCTTGCGGAAAGGAGTCCGGCACGTTTCTTGTCGACTATGTTCGCGATGCGCTGATCGAACGGTACGGAATGCCGTGGTACAACCGTCTGAAGGAATTCCAGGCGAACCTCCCATAACAACCATCTATGGCGGATATACGGCTTCAGCAGAGTCAGCGTACGCAGCTTTCTTTCCAGCAGATACTGGGCAGTCAGTTACTCCAGTTGCCCCTGCTGCATCTCGAACAGCGCATCTACGACGAGCTTCAGGAAAATCCCATGCTGGAGCTGGTCGAGGAGAAGAACGAATCTGTCGACACGACCGACGCCGGAGACGACGATGCCGACAGGGACGATATGTTCGATTCCGAGGATCGTTTCGACGGCACGGGGAGCGATACCTCCAGGGAGAAGCGCGACGATGCCGAAGGCGTGATGCAGTTCACGGTCGACAACCGGCCCAGGGAGCATTTCATTCAGGCGGTGCAGCACGACTCCTGCGAGGAGCAGCTGCTGAAGGAATTCGCCCTTCAGGACGGTATCGGAAGGGAAGAGATCCTGATCGCTTCCGAGATTCTCGGAAACCTCGACGAGGACGGCTATCTTCACGAAGACCTTTCCGTCATCGTCGACGGGCTCGACCGCAACGGCATCGACGTCGACGAGAAGGCGGTCCGCTCCGTGCTCCGCAAAATACGCTTTCTCGATCCGCCGGGCATAGCGGTGTCCGATATTCGGGAGCGCCTGCTCGTTCAGCTCGAGGTGAAAGCCGGTCGTCATCCTTCGGGCGCGGCCTTTCTCGCGTCGAAGATCCTGGACCGTCATTTCGATGATTTTCTCAACAACCGTTACGAACGGATCATAAAGCGGTTGCAGATCCGGCCCGACCAGCTCGAGGCGGCCGTCGAGTTTATCGGTTCGCTCGATCCCCACCCTTTCATCGCGTCGTCGGGAGAGGGGGACTATATCGTTCCCGATTTTATCGTGACCTATGAAAACGGACGCCTGACGGCGGTGCTCAACGACCGGAGCACGATGTCCGTGCAGGTTTCCAGCGCCTATGCCGATGTGCTCAGGAAGAAAAGCGTGCCGACGGAGGACCGGAAATTCATGCGTCAGAAGCTCAATCGGGCAAAAGAGTTCACCAGTGCGATCGCCATGAGGCGTCACACGCTTATAAAAGTGATCGAGGCCCTGATGCGGTTCCAGTACGAGTTTTTCGTCAAGGGCCCGGAAAAGCTCGTGCCGCTCGTGATGAAACAGGTCGCCGAAGAGACCGGTTTCGATCTTTCCACGATAAGCAGGGCGGTCAACGGCAAGTACGTCCAGACCCGTTTCGGCACCTTCGAACTCAAGTATTTTTTCAGCGGCAGCCTGCCGACCGACGAAGGCGAGGAGCTTTCGACCAAGATCATCAAGCAGGATATCAGGAGGCTCATCGGAGAAGAGGATCCCAGGAAACCCTTGAGCGACGACAGGCTTGCCGGCATACTGGAAGACAAAGGCATCCGGATCGCCAGGAGGACGGTTGCAAAATACCGTGAACAAATGCAAATTCCAGTTGCAAGGCTAAGAAAGAAAATATTTTAATCCTTTCGTTGCGGCGGCGGCAGCAGCCGCTGTTCCGGAAAGGGTGCCGAAAAAGACAGATTATCGGGAGAAGACGTGGGAAGCAAGACGCATGAAAAGCCCTCGATCAGGGCGACGACGGTTATCGGTGTCGTCAGGAACGGCAAGGCGGCGCTCGGCAGCGACGGCCAGATGACACTCGGCAATACGGTCATCAAGCACAGTACGAGAAAAATCCGCAGGATACGTCAGGGCGGTACTGATATCGTGACGGGTTTCGCCGGCGCGACCGCCGATGCGGTAACGCTGCTCGACCGTTTTCAGGAAAAACTGCAGGCTTACGGAGGCCAGCTCGAACGCTCGGCCGTGGAACTCGCCAAGGACTGGAGAATGGACAAGTACCTCCGGCGCCTCGAGGCGATGCTCGCCGTCGTGAGCAGGGACAAGGCGCTGATCATTTCCGGAACCGGAGACGTCATCGAACCGGAGGACGGCATCGTTGCCATCGGGAGCGGCAGCATGTATGCACTCGCCTCCGCCCGGGCCCTTCTGCAGCACACCGATCTGGATGCCGCCGATATTGTCAGGGAAAGCCTCAGGATAGCCGCCGACATCTGCATCTATACCAACGACCACATCGTGCTGGAGGAACTCTGACCGCCGGAGTTCCGGTATACAGAGGCCCCTTCAGGGTTGAAATGAACTTTGCAACATTTATCAGTTTTCCATTACACCATGACCGATCAGACAGACATGCATGCGTCGGAGACGCATGCCGATAAAGAAAACGGCGCAAGCCTCATCCGTAAAGAATTTCTTACACCGAACCAGATCGTCGAACAGCTCGACCGTTACATCATCGGTCAGCAGGAGGCCAAGAAAGCCGTCGCCATCGCCCTGCGCAACCGCTTGAGGCGACAGAACGTCGCTGATGATCTTCGCGACGAGATCATGCCGAACAATATCATCATGATCGGGCCGACCGGCGTCGGCAAGACCGAGATCGCCCGCAGGCTTGCCAAGCTGGCACGGGCGCCTTTCGTCAAGGTCGAGGCCTCGAAATTTACCGAGGTGGGTTATGTCGGCAGGGATGTCGAATCGATGATACGCGACCTGACCGACCAGGCGGTCAACATGGTCAGGACCGAAAAATCGGAAGAGGTCCGGGAAAAGGCCGCATCGCTCGCCGAGGAGCGTCTTCTCGACATCCTGCTGCCGTCGGTCGCCGGCGCTCAGTACGAAAGCGAGGATTCCGGAGCGGACGAGGATTCCAGGCGCGACCGTGAGCTGGAGGAAGCCGTCAACCGCAAGAGCCGCGAAAAGATGCTCGAACGCCTGCGTTCGGGAAGAATGGAGGATCGGCAGATCGAAATGGAGACCAGCGGCGAAGGCCAGGGCGGCATGATGCAGATTTTCGGCCCTTTCGGGCAGATGGAAGACATCGGCGGACTGATGCAGGATCTCATGAGCGGTTTGCCGAAAAAACGCAAGAAGCGACGGGTAAGCGTGGCGGAAGCCCGCAAGCTGCTCGAACAGGAGGAGGTGCAGAAGCTGATCGACATGGATGCCGTCGTCAAGGAGGCGGTGCGCAAGGTGGAGGAATCCGGTATCGTTTTCATCGACGAGATCGACAAGATCGCCGCGCCGACGACCGGCGGCGGGCAGAAAGGTCCCGATGTCAGCAGGGAAGGGGTGCAGCGCGATCTGCTGCCGATCGTCGAAGGGTCGACCGTTGCCACTAAACACGGCATGGTCAAGACCGATCATGTGCTGTTTGTCGCTTCGGGCGCATTCCATGTGTCCAAGCCGTCCGATCTCATTCCGGAGCTCCAGGGGCGTTTTCCGATCAGGGTCGAGCTCAAAAGTCTGACCGAAGAGGATTTCTACAAGATTCTCACCCAGCCGAAGAACGCTCTCATCAAGCAGTACCGGGCACTCCTCCTGACGGAAGGCGTCGAACTGGAATTCACGGACGAAGCCATACGCAAGCTCGCGCGAACGGCCGCGAAAGTCAACGAATCCGTCGAAAACATAGGGGCGAGAAGACTGCATACCATCATGACCAATCTTCTCGAGGAGCTCATGTTCACCATTCCCGAAAAGTGTTCGGAGCGCCATATCGTGATCGACGAGGATATGGTGGAGCACAAGCTCAGCCACATAGTGACCGATCGGGACCTCAGTCATTACATCCTTTAGCGGCGCGGAATTCCGTTCTTCGCCTCGGATTTTGCCGGAAAGCCCTTGCGGGCCGGCTTTTGTGAACGGCCCCTCAACAAACAGGATACAATGGATAACGTATCGATTCTTGTCATGAACGGGCCGAATCTGTCGAGGCTCGGTAAGCGCGAACCGGAAATCTACGGTACGCGAACCCTGGAAGACATCAACCGTGAAATCGCCGATGCGTTTCACGGCATTGTCTTCGAGTTTTTCCAGTCCGAGGAAGAGGGGGAGCTCCTGGAAAAACTCTTCCATTGCGAGGACGAGGGTGGCGTGAGCGGGGTCGTGCTCAACGCGGGCGCCCTCACCCATTATTCGATAGCGCTTCGCGACGCCATCAGTGCGGTCAGCATACCGGTCATCGAGGTGCATCTGTCGAACATCTACGCCCGCGAGGAGTTCCGGAGAAAATCGGTTATTTCCGAAGTGTGCGCGGGTATCGTGGGCGGTTTCGGGCCGAACAGCTATCATCTCGGCGTGAGAGGCCTGCTCGGTATTCTCGGTCAGGCATGATGCGCCATGTTTTTTTGTTGGCGATATTCGTGAAAAAATCACTACATTGACTTAAATTAGGGTCAGTTTATACTGTTACGCTTAGAACGGAGAGTAACGTATACACGGTCGAGTGTGGGGACTTTTGCGTCCGCAACGGGTTCCGTGTATCTATTCTTCAGGAGGCCAGATGATGAGGAAGTACGCCGCAGGTTTGCTCTGTTTTATCGTGGTGCTTTTCTTTTCCGGCAATGTGTTCGCGGGTTCTCCCTATGCCGGTCTTACGGTCGGGCTCGCTTATCTGAACGATTCCAGTCTCAAGGGATCGAAAAGCGGCGATCTCGAATACGACAACGGCGAGGCGTTCAGTTACGCGCACGGTCTCGATTTCGGCTGTGTAAGGCTGGAAGGCGAGATCGGGTATCAGAAAAACGACTTCAGGACCTATCGGCCCGACGATGTCGCCGCTGACGGCGATCTTTCCATACTCTCCCTGCTTGCCAACGGCTATTACTACTGCAATATCAAGGGAAGCCCTGTCGTGCCTATCGTCAGTGCCGGTTTCGGCGTCGCCAACATCGAGTACGAGGACGAGATCGACGACTTCGACGAGGACGACCTGGTGCTTGCCTATCAGCTTGGCGCGGGGCTCGGCTTCAAAGTCTCTCCCTCGGTGACGCTCAATGCCATGTACCGCTATTTCGCCACCGCGGACGCGAAGTTCCAGGAGGCCGAAAACGATATAGGCCTCGATATTTCGAGCCACAATATCCTGCTCGGCGTCAAGGTCGATTTCTGAAGCCTTTTCCAGCCCATCTACGCAACAAGCCCCGGCATTGCCGGGGCTTGTTCGTTTTCGCTGTCGTTCAGTTTCCGGTCTTTTCCGAAAGTTCCTCCAGTCGACGCCTGATGTTTTTCAGCCGCCGTTCATCGCTTTTCATGAGCACCGGTCTGGTGAGCGCCTGTTCAAGCACCGTCCGGGCTTCATCGTATCGTTCCATATCGATATAGAGCTTTCCCAGTTCGTGATAGTGGCGGATAACCCTGGGGTTGCAAGCGATCGCTTTTTTGAGGTATTGCTCGGCTTCTTCGCGGCTTCCTTTCGGCAGGGAGCCCAGGAAGGTTTTGGCGAAAACCTTTTCCAGCCATCCGATGTCGGCGATTTCACGATGGAACGAACCGAGTATGGACAGCGCGATATCGTCCCGGGGATTGAGCTGAAGCGCCCGTTCCAGCTCGTTTTTTATGATGTTCGCGCGCTTGATTTTTTCTCTCGGTCCCGCATTGTCCGACAGCACGCCGAGGGAGGCGGCGAGCCATGTGTGCCCTTCGGCAACGGCATCGTCTATTTCGGTGCAGGTTCTGGCGAATTCCACGGCTTTCTCGAAATAGGGGCGACGGGCTTCGGTGTCCTCGGGGGGAATCGCTTCACCCATGCTCACGTAAAGACGGGACAGTTTCCAGTAAACGGCGGGATTGCCGGGATGAATGTCCTGTGAAAGGGTGTAAAGAGAGTCCGCGAGAGGGTAATCCATGGCGAAGAATGCGGCGTCCGCTTCTTCAATGAGGGGCGTCGACGCGCTTGCTTGCGCGCCGTATGCCGCGGGGATCGCGGCGGGGAAAAGGCTGCCCGCGTGAGCGGCAGCGAACAGGGAAACAATGGCGATAACTGTTCGCATAGCAGCCGGGACCGTCGGTCTGTTTGCCATATTCGCGGCTTGAGGTGTCTCCCCGTAACGTCGAGTCGAGGCATGTATGTGAACCCGGTAAATCCCTGGATAGTTCCGGACCGGTTTCAGCGGAACCAGGGCGAGTCGGGATACTGTTCGTGCAGTTTCCTGTCGAGGCCGAGCCAGCGCCCGGACGGAAGCAGCATCATGAGTATCGAGAACAGCATGAACGGCGGCAGCGTCAGGTTGTAGTATCCTCCGGCCGCGAAATTCAGGACGAGGAAGAGTGCGAAAGCGGCGTTTGCCCTGACGGTCAGTCCGAGAACGAGGCAGACGCCGATGATCAGCTCGCCGATCGTGACGATCCAGGCGATCGGCAGGGCGAGCGGGATGGCGAAATGCTCGAGGTAGAGAGCCTGAAAGGAACCGGGAGCGAGTTCGCCGAGCCTTTCAGTGAAATACTCGTGCATGAGGTCGGTCCAGAGCCAGCCTTTCACCAGTTTGTGCCAGAAGCCGTACAGAAAGAAGGCCGCGAATATGTAGCGTCCGACGAGGAACAGCGTTATGCCGACAGTCTTGAGCGGGTGTTTTTTCAGGTAATCGGGGCTCCAGTCGAAATTCGTCATGATTCGATCGGTTTCTGTTGTAAAAGACATAAATATACGATACACGACCGTGAGAAGTCAAAAAAAACGAGCGGTGTAAAAAAACAACGGGTCGACGATGATGACGCAGGCGCCCACAGTGGAGGAGCAGGAGTTCTTCAACGAATCGGTGAATCGACAGATCTTCAAAGCATGCTTTGCGGATCGACGTCTATGATGACCGAAAGTTTGTGCTTTCGATATTTTGTCATCAGCGAATACTGCAGGCTTCTGAGGTGGGTGGAAGAAATCTTTTTGCCCGGCAGCTTCAGGAGAAGACGGTAGCGGAAGCGTCCCTTGATTCTCGCCAGGCAGGCCGGAGAGGGACCCAGCATGAGGCAGGCATCGGGTGAGACGAGAGGAGCAAGGGAGCCGGCGAACTCGTCCGCGGCTTGTGCGGCGGCGGCTTCGTCGGGAGAAGAGCATTCCACGGACACCAGGCGGGCGTAGGGGGGGTAGAGGAGTTCCCTGCGTGCGGCCGCGTCGCGGGAGAAGAAACGTTCGTAACTGCCGTGCAGGAGAAAACGGAAAACCTCGTTATCCGTATCGTAAGCCTGCAGATAAACCTCGCCGGGGGTGCTGGAGCGACCCGCGCGCCCGGCGACCTGCGTCAGGAGGGAAAACAGACGTTCACCCGAGCGGAAGTCCGGCAGGTTGAGGCCGATATCGGCCATCAGGACGCCCACGAGGGTGACGTCGGGAAAGTCGAGTCCCTTGGCGACCATCTGCGTGCCGAGCAGTATCCTCGCTTTTTTTTCGTGGAACTGGTTGAGTATCATCGCGTGCGCGCCCTTGACGCTTGTCGTATCGACATCCATGCGCAGAATCCTTTCGGAAGGAAAGAGGCGCTGCAGTTCCTCCTCGATCCGTTCCGTGCCGCCGCTCTTGTAGAGCAGGCGCGTCGAGGAACAGGCCTCGCATGTTTCGTCGAACGCCTGGGCGTGGCCGCAGTAATGGCAGCGAAGGTGCCTTGCCGAAGCGTGGTAGACCAGCGGAATGTTGCAGTGGCTGCATACCGGAATGTGGCCGCAGTCCAGGCAGAGCAGGCTTCGCGCGAAACCTCTTCTGTTCTGCAGCAGGATGACCTGTTCGTTTCTTTCCATGCGCAGCCGGATCTGTTCGAAGAGCACATCGGACAGGGAAGGGGTCACCCTCCGGTTTTCGCGCATCGGTACGAGCTTTATGACGGGCATGCGGGCGTTGTCGACCCGTTCCGGCAGGGAGATCAGCCCGTACTTGCCGGTTTTGGCGTTGTGGAAGGACTCGAACGAGGGGGTTGCCGATCCCAGCACGCAGACCGCCCGTTCCAGTTTCGCGCGCATGACGGCCGTGTCGCGGCCGTGGTAGCGGGGTGTGCGGTCCTGCTTGTAGGCGTTGTCGTGCTCCTCGTCGACGATGATGGCCCCGACGTTTTCCAGGGGAGCGAACACGGTCGAGCGGGGACCGAGAGCTATTCTCGCACGTCCTTTTCTGAGCTTCTGCCAGGCGTCGTATTTTTCCTGGTTGCTCATGGCGCTGTGCAGGATCTGTATGTCGTCGCCGAAATGATGGCGGAAACGTGAGGCGGTCTGCGGCGTCAGCGATATTTCAGGCACCATCACGATGGCGTTTCTGCCCGAGGCGAGCACTTCCTTGAGAAACTCTATGTAGACGATGGTCTTGCCGCTCCCGGTGACGCCGTGAAGCAGCAGGGTGGAAAACCTGCCGTTCCTGAATGCCGATACCATCCGTTCGAGCGCCTCGCGCTGGTGTTGCGAAAGCCGTTCGATGGTCTTTGGCGCTTCGACGTAACCCGATGAAAAAGCGCTTTCAGTTTCCACGAGGATCTTTTCGAGGATCCCCTTTCTGACGAGTTCTGTCAGAACGCTCCTCGATGCGCCCGCCTGCTCGGCAAAAAACCACGATACGTTCAGCCCGGCCAGCTTTTTCACGGTTTCGGCCTGTCGGGGGGCTCTTGCGAGGCTTGCCGCGAGCTCCCCGGTGCAGGGCTGTCGGATGCTGTAGGCGGTTCTGGTCCGGGGGGCGGTGGTCTGGAAATGTTTTTTGAGGGTGATCAGGCCGCCCCGTTCCAGCTCTTCCAGCGTTCCGTAGAGGTTTTTGCTGCCCAGGCGCTTTTCGAGCTGCCGCACGGTGATTTTCTTTTTTTCCCGCAGGACGGCAAGAATGTTTTTCCTCAGTTCGGTGCTCTTGACTTTTCGCGCTCCTCCCGCCATGAGCTGGAAATCACGGGCTTCGACGATGTCGCTCACCCTGCTTCTGAGCGGCGCGGGCAGCATGGCGCCAAGAGCCTCAACGGGGCTCGACATGTAGTAATCCGAGATCCAGAGGGCCAGCCGGAGGGTGACATCCGTCAGCACGGGACGCCCGGCGTTGAGTACATCGGTGATGCGTCCTTCCGCATCAGCAGGCGGCGCTTCTTCCCCGACAATCCCGACGACATACCCCGTCACGCTGCGTCTCCGGCTGCTTCCGGGGGAAAAGAGGACCTGGCAGCCGGTCCGGATCGTTTCTTCCAGCGGCGCGGGTACGGTCACGGGGATGGGCTCGTCCCGCAGATAATTCTCGGCGTATATGAGTGCGTGCATGATTGTGCAACTAAAGGGAGCCTCTGTTTATCTGTTCCTCGCTCCGTTCGCCTTGCATCCCGAGGGAATCGGGACTCATGACAAAAAAAAACAGAGATGCCATAAAAAAAGCCAGTGTTTTCCGCACTGACTTTTTACGGCTTTCCGGATGGTATCCGAAACCGGCGACGCTCAGGAATCGAGTACGCGGGAGATGCTCTCGCGTATTTCCTCCACGCTGCCGCAACCTTTCACCCGGCTGTATTTCGGCGCGTTTTCGCCGTCGTCCGCCTGCCAGTTCCGGTAATATTCGACAAGGGGCGCCGTCTGGCGGTGGTAGACCTCGAGTCTTTTCCGGACGGTTTCCTCGACATCGTCCTCGCGCTGGACGAGCGGTTCGCCGGTGACGTCGTCGATACCTTCCTGCTCGGGAGGATTGAAAACGACATGATAGGTCCTTCCCGAGGACAGATGGACCCTGCGTCCGCTCATTCTCTTTATGATTTCGTCGTCGTCGACATCGATTTCGATCACGTGGTCGATGCGTATATCGCTCTTCTTCAACGCTTCGGCCTGCGCTATCGTCCGGGGAAAGCCATCGAAGAGACACCCGTTACGGCAATCGTCATCGTCAATCCGTTCCTTGACCAGCCCCAGAATGATATCGTCGGAAACCAGTTTGCCGGCATCCATTACTTTTTTTGCTTCCATGCCGAGAGGAGTTCCGGCCTTGATTGCCGCCCTGAGCATGTCGCCTGTCGAGATCTGCGGGATATTGAATGCGTTGGAAATAAACTGAGCTTGAGTCCCCTTGCCTGCGCCAGGAGCTCCCAGTAGGATAATTCTCATTAAACTGATTATTGAGCGTTACGATTTCTTGAGTTTGATAACCGTTACTTTTGGCTTTGATGACGGTTTCTGCGGGGCTTTGCTTGCAGCAGGGTCGGTTTCGGAGGCAGTATCGGTTTCCTTGACGGACGGTGTCTTGATGGAGGCGCCGTTCGACGAGGATGAGGCGGCCGGTTTCAGCGGGATGGTTTGTTTGGCGGGTTTCTTCTTGAACTCGATGGCGGAAGCTTTTTTCTTTTTTGCTTCACCTGCATCGTTCCTGATCTTCGTGTTGTTGAACAGTTCCTGCAGCGCCTGCGCTGAACCTTTCGGATCGAGCGATCTCAGCAGGTATTCGTCCTCCCTGAGAATGTCTTTCCTGAACTCGAAATCGATCGCGTGCAGCATCATGCGGATGACCCTTCGGCTTTCACCGAGATCGCCCTTCGAACCGATGTTGGTCTCGGCCTTGGAGTTGACCGTCGTGATAGGATGGCCGTGGCGGTCCTTTTCCTCGTTGAGGCCGAACGTGACGTCTATTTTCATGCCGAGCAGAGCGAAGGAGAAGACCTCTGCACGAATGATCGTCATGCCGCCGACAGCCGTTTTCTCGTTCTTCAGGTTCCAGCCCACCCAGCGTTCGATTTTATCGGTGACCAGCGCGGCGACCTCGCTGGCGGGCTGCGCGTAACGCCTGACTTTCAGTTCCTCGAAGACCGGATGTTCGGATGTGTGGTTCGCGTTGTCAGTAAAACCGTGATACGCTTTTGCGATCTCATTTCTGAAAGGAACGAAATCAAGAAAATCCATGATGTTCAGCCGGTTTGGGATTCTGGCTTTCCCGGCCTGCCGGCTGTTCTTTCAAGAGCCAGCTGACCGCACGCCGCATTGATTGAAGACCCGTGGCTTTTACGCACCGTTACATGCAAACCCGCATCGAGAAGCGTCCGGATGAAACGCTGTGTACGCCGTTCTCCGACAGGCCTGAACTTTATATTAATGATTGAATTATAATCAATCAAATTTATTTTGCATAAAAAACTTCGGCAGAATCGCGCCAGGAGCTGCGCATCTTCAGGGCTGTCGTTGACGTTTTCCATGAGCATGTAGACGACGGTGACCCGCTCCTTCATGGCGGAGGCGTATTCGGCGAGCACGCCGCGAAGCCTGTCGAGGGTATGCTCCCCGGCCGGCGGTATGAGGGCGGCCCGTTTGGCCTGGTCGGCGGCGTGCAGGGAAACGGCCAGCCTGGTTTTCAGGCCGCTGTGCATGAGTTCGCCGATCTGCGGCACGAGCCCGACGGTGGATATCGTCATTCTTTTCTGCGAAAGCGACATGCGGTAACCCTGCTGCGACAGCAGGTCCACCGCCTCGAAAACGTTCGGCAGGTTGAGAAGCGGTTCGCCCATGCCCATGAAGACGACATTGGTTATCTGCGCCGAGGGTTCACGGGCGGCGAGCCTGTCCGAAGCGAGGTAGACCTGTTCGGCTATTTCAGCGGCCGACAGATTGCGCGTGAAACCCATGCTTCCCGTTGCGCAGAAACTGCATCGCAGGGCGCATCCCACCTGCGACGATACGCAGACCGTCCGGCGGTCGTCGGCCGGGATGAGCACGGTTTCGACGGCAAGACCGTCGTGCAGCCCGACGAGGAATTTCGAGGTTCTCCTTTCTTCCTCCCCCTCCGGCGTCAGGGTCTCCCTGTCGACCGAGCAGGAGGGGAGGGTGAAGGTGCGCGAGAGTTTTTCGCGAAGCTCCTTCGGGAGATTCTTCATGGAGTCGAACGAGCGGACCCGTTCGCTGTAGAGCCAACGCCGGATCTGGTCGGCGCGAAAGGGCTCGGCCCCCATCTCCCGCACCTTCGCCCGCAGCTCCTTTTCCGTGAATTCCTTTATGTTTTTTCCGCTCTCGTGGGCCATGACGGTTTTCTCTGTCTCATTCTTTCTGCAAGGCTAATATGGGAAAAACCGCCGGTAAAAGTGAGCGGCGAATACGGCTTTGTTTGTTCGCGCCGATAAAAGTACTTTGTTTAATAAAGCAAACAGGGCAAACTCCATGGAAAAGAAAAGTACCTCCGGCGGAAACGATCCGTCGGGGAATTACGATTACAGGACGCTCGACAAGGTCATCCACTCACGCATTCGTTTCGCGGCGCTCTGTTATCTGGAGTCGGCCGGCGAAGCCTCCTTCGTCGATATCCGCGACGGCATCGGCGCTACCGACGGCAATCTCAGCGTACACATGCGCAAGCTCGAAGGCGCGGGATACGTCTACTGCGACAAGACATACAGCCGACGCATTCCGCTTTCGGTATACCGTGTCACCGACGCGGGCAGGAAGGCGTTCACACAATACCGTTCACGGCTCGGCGATTTTTTCAGCTTTTCCCCGAAAGGGATTTCCTGAAACAGACGCAAAGGCCCTGAAGGTTCCGGGTCCGGTTGCTGACTATCGTTCCGTCGCGTCTCCGGCCGCGAGGTCGCGGAAGAAATCCCCGAGGTGGCGCGTGCCGGTTGGCGGGGCGACGGTGTCCAGGCGGCTGACCGTGACGGCAAAGGACATGACTCCCGCCAGTCCCCTGTTGAACAGGCCGGTGACGAAAAGCGCGGCATCGCCCACCCACAGGGGGATGTGCGTGATCCAGGGGTTCTTTCCGAGAGCCTCGAAGGCCATGGTGACCGTCTCGTTGAACGTGAAGATGTCAGGGCCTCCCACGCCGATCTCTTTTTCATCACCCTCTGCGGCATCGACGCAGACCTTCGCGAGGTCCGCACCGTGAATCGGGTTGACGCGGTTTTCGCCGTCCCCGAGCATGAACATGTGGCCGGAACGCGCCATCGAGAAGAACATGCCCATGTCGGAAAAGAATCCGGTCGGCCGGATGACGGTATACGGCATGCCGGAAGCCTTCAGGTCGGCGACGAAGTCTTCGTGGGCTTTGACAATATCGACATCCATCATGTTTTCGGCGTTGTAGACCGAGATGTAGATGAATTTCCCGACGCCGTGAAGCAGAGCGTCCTCCAGGAGCGCCCTGTTGCCGAGATGATCGATCTCTTCGCTGGTGACGTTGTCCTGGGGTTTCGTCAGCCCCATGCAGGAGAAGACGATGTCGACACCCCTGGCGGCGTTTTTCAGGGATTCCCGGTCGGTGGCGTCGCCCGTGAACACTTCATCGACGATATCGGCGATCGCCGGCTCGAGATTGGGGCCTGCCGAGGCGAGCTTTTCGGGAGTTCTCACGAGGGCCCGCACGCTGAAGCCCCTGGCCTTGAATTCGGATGCGACATATCTGCCCAGATAGCCGGACGCCCCGGCGACAAGTACTTTTTTCATGAGTATCGGTTTGTTTTTTTTCCGGTTCACGGAAATGCTAACGGAGCGGGCCGGCTAATGGTTCGGCCGGGCCGCACGCTGTCTGAGACGGCTGTCGCAGATGATTCTCCTGTGCCGGATTTTTCCTGCTAATGTATTGTTTTTTAATTATATATTGTGCCGCCGCCAGTCTTTTCAACCCCAATTCAACCGTGAACCCCTATGTCATTCAAGTTGCAGGACGAACTGAAGAACGCCACTTCGCGCGAACACCTTTCCGGTGTCTACTGGGCAAGCCGCGACATGGACCCCGGCCCTGTCGGCAATCATCATTTCTTCATCTTCATCTACCGTGACGAGGCCGAGGCGCAACGCATCTCATCCCGCTGGAAGGGATGGGATATCGGCTACCGCAGGGAGGTGAACGACGCAGGCCTCGCAGTCTATTTCTCGACCGTCGGAGTGGGTCAGGACTCCGATGAACAGATCATCTTCAGGTTCAATCCGGAATCGGATATATGGGCGGTGCACGAGATCGCCAGGGAGGAAAATACCGAAGCCCTGACGGTCGACCGCGACCTGCAGGCCGTTCGTCTCTCCCCGCTCGAGGCGGCCGAGCCGTATGCGACGACCGAGGCGTTTATCAACGCCGTGCTCGAACGCATCTTCAATTTCAACAAGCATCACCGGATGGGAAATACCGTCACCTACGCGATCTTGGACGAAAACTGCGCGGCGGGGGTCAACTCCGTGCTCGCCTCGCTCGGCTTTTCCTCTTCGTACCGCGAAGCGATGGGAGAGTTCGACGGCGTCGACTGGGGAGAAGAGGACATCATCGACCAGTCACTGTTCGTCATGAACTATACGGGCAACAGCAATACCCATGAACTGCACGCCGCGGGCTGCACGTTCGTGGGGCAGATGAACGATGACAACAAAAGGGTGTTTACGTCGCTGTTCGACGCCATCGAGCAGGGGTACAACGGTTGCGCCACCTGTATGAGGGAGTTCGACACCGACAGTGCCGGGACTTCCCGGAATCGTTACAGGTTCCACCCGATCGCGCTTGTCTGCAACGAGACGGAAGATTTGACCGGAGCGGACGACGCCTACCTGCGCGTCAACGGCGTCAGGATCTGGGGGCCGGTCAGGATGAACGACGGCGACGCGAAGGTGCTGACGGATGCGCCGCCCGTGGAATTCAGCGGCTTCGCGGTCGTTTCCCTGTTCGACAAGGACTCGGGCTATGCCGTCGAGGATTATGATCTGGCTTTCGAAAACTGGAATCTCGACGAAGACGACAGGCTCGGCACCGTCACCATTCCCGAGGGCATGGCCGGTTTCGGCGAACAGTCCTGCGAGTTCGATCTCGACGGAGCGAACTACCGGCTCGTCTACAAGGTCGTCGAATACGACGTCAATACGGACGAGCCCGTTGCGGCAACCGGTTACCGGCTCATGCTCGAATCGCTGAGATGTTCCGAAACCGAGGACTGGACGGGTGCGGACGAAACGTATCTCAGAGCCAACAACATCCTCGTCTGGGGTCCGGAGTCCATGAACGACGGGGACAGAAAGACCCTTGCCGGCGTCGAACCCATCGAGTTCAGGGGGAGCGTCCGGCTGGACCTTTACGACAAGGACGGCAGCGTGCCGTCGGACGACGACGATCATCTCGGAAACTTTCTCGTTACCGCTGCGGACAAGGGCAGGGGGACGCTGCGCTGCACGTTCGACAGGGATGATGCGAGCTACACGCTCGAGTACCGCGTGGAGGAGATGCCGCCCGAGGAACAACCGGTCGACTACCGCCTTCGGCTGGTTTCGCTGAAGTGCCACGAAACCGAGGACGTTACCGGCGCGGATGAAGTGTATCTGCACGTGGACAACGTTCTGCGGTGGGGCCCGCTTTCGATCAACGACGGAGAAACCCGATCGCTCGCGGGTGTCGACGAGATCGCGTTCCGGAAATCGGCGGCGCTCGACCTTTTCGACCGCGACGGCGACGCCTGGTACGACGACGACGACCATATCGCGAAGGTGATCCTTTCGGGAGCCGATGCAAAGCAGGGGATCAGGGAATGCTCCTTCGAAGGCGACGGAGCCCGCTACACCCTGCGTTACGAAGTCCTCTCCTGACAGCCGTTCCCGCCGTTCCCGCACGGTTGCCCCCGTAATCGTGCGGGTTCTTTTCCTGAAGCCTCCGTGTGCCGGTTGCCTGGTTCCGGGCAATATATAGTCGTATCTTTCCCTTGATCACAGACCGGGCAATCCATAATCCCTGATCCAGGAGAATCCCGCCATGAAACATTTCTGCAGACTGCTCTGCGCAGCCCCCTTCCTGCTTCTCACCGTCGGCTGTGCGTCGAGCGCCAACGACAATTTCAACAGCCTGCTCTGGATGCAGTCCTCGGCCGAGTACCGCGCGAACACCACCCTGGTGTATCGGGCCGCAATGGAGCATATAGACGCAGCCTTGCGGGACCGCTCGTGGACGGCGGCAAAGGAACAGAGCGGAGACTGTTCGAAACTCCCTCCGGCGGTCGTGCTCGATATCGACGAGACGGTGCTGGACAACTCGCGATACATGGGGAAGGTCGTGCTTGAAAACGGCCGGTGGAGCCCCGATACCTGGGACGAATGGGTTTCCCTGAAGGAGGCGACGGCCGTTCCCGGCGCGGTGGCCTTCATCGAGGCGATGAAAAAAAAGAACGTCGCGGTGATCTTCATCTCGAACCGTGAATGCGGCCGGCGCGAGGGTTCGGAATCCGGTTGCGTGCAGGAAGCCGATACGATAGAGAACCTCGCAAAGGTCGGCGTGGTCGGCGTCCGGCCTGAAAACGTTCTCCTGAAAGGGGAACGGGAGGACTGGACTTCGGAAAAGAAAAGCAGAAGGGAAGCGGTTGCGAAGAACTACCGGATCGTCATGCTCTTCGGAGACGACCTGGGCGATTTCCTGCCGGACGTGAAGAAGAACATCACCCCGCAGGAGCGGGATCGCCTCGTCAGGGAAAACAGCGGGCAGTGGGGCCGGAAATGGTTCGTGCTGCCGAACCCGACCTACGGATCGTGGCTGAACATCCTGCAGGAACCCAGGTCGCGCTATATCCGTGGTTACTGAGGGCGGTCAGGGGCGTTGATGCGCTGCGCTTTCGAGCGAGACCGGGTTTCGTGTGCCGGCAGCGATTTTCCTCTTTTTTGAAAATGGAGAATAATAAGGCTTATTGAGAGGTATGCATCTTATGGGCACCTCTTTTATCAATTCCGCGGTTTCAGTTGCTTCGCTGTCCGGACAGTCAGGGATCGACATCCTCATTCTCGCGTATCGGAACTCCGATTCCCTCGCTCCTCTCGCCTCGCATTTGCATCGTTCATGACCGGAAAGAAGCGGTTCCCTCATGAGGCTTTTTTGCTGAGATCGCCAGAAAACCACAGGAGATAACAATGCCGGAAGAATGGGTAAGGCAAATGCAGAATCAGGTGAATTCACTTGAGCGCCTGGAGCAGTATATCAATGTTACCGATGAAGAAAAGCGTGCCATTGAAACGCTGGAGACGAAATGGGGAGTTTCGCCCTATTTCGCCGCATTGATGGACAGGGACGATCCGGACTGTCCGATTCGCAAGCAGGTGATTCCGTCGATGCGGGAGCAGGTCAACGAATTCGGAATGGACAATTACCTGATCTGGAAAGAAAACCGCTCGACAGAGGAAGTCCGGCCGGACAGCATCGCCCGCCAATATCACGATCGTATCGCATTTACGGTTATCGAAACATGTGCGATTTACTGCCGGCACTGCTTCCGCAAGGAACTCGTGGTCGATCAGGATCTGCAGTTGCGCATGGATGTGGATGAAGGGCTGGCCTGGATTGCCGAACACCCTGAAATCCGTGACGTGCTCATTACCGGAGGCGATCCGTTGCTGTTATCCGACGATAAACTGGAGAGCCTGATCGGAAGGCTGCGCGAGATACCGCACGTTGAAATGATCCGTATCGGCTCCCGCCTGCCCATCGTGCTGCCGCACCGGATCACCGAAGGCCTGAAGAAGGCTATCGGCGGTTTTCACAAGGTTCCCGTCTGGATCAATACGCAGTGCAATCATCCGAAGGAGATTACCGACAGAACGGAGAAGGCGGTCTACGAACTGATGAGCTGCGGTATCAACGTCGGCAACCAGGCGGTGCTGCTGAAAGGGATCAACGATGACGTCGAGACGTTCAGGGAACTGCATCAGAAGCTGCTCCGCGCTCGCATCCGGCCGTACTATGTCTTTTACTGCGAGCCGGCTCCGGGCATCGATCATTTCCGGACGCCGGTGGAAAAAGGAGCCGAGCTTATCCGCGACGCATTGCGCGGGCATACGACCGGCCTCGCACAGCCGATGTATGTCCTGGCGACCAATATCGGCAAAGTGCCCCTGATGCCGGATTACTACATCATCGACAAGAACGAGAAAGAGTACGAGCTGCGCAATCACCAGGGAAAGACGACCAGAATCCCCAATATTCCCGATTAGGATTCAACCGTTTTACTTGCGTTGCTTTTCCGCGTCTTCGGGCTTTTCCGTCCTGCATGGAGAAAGGCCCGGGGGTTTTTCGTCAGCATGCCGGACGGGATGCACGTATACTGGCGGAAGTAGTTGCGAAGACCGATGGTGTTCTGCATGAGCATTACGAAATCCGTGCCGAACATGAGCCGCGTGCCGACAACCGGGTGGTTGCGGACGATGGATCGGATGGCCTGCACCATACGCCCGTTCGGACAGTAGGAAATATCGGCGTACACATGATCGTATGTTTCCATCAGTTCTATTATGCGGGCCGTCCAGTTATCCGCTTCGGCTGAACCTTCGGCGAAGGCCAGTATGTCTTTCTCTCCCCCGAAGTGTGCGAGATTGAGGTGCAGCCCTTCGAGCCCATCGCTTTCGAGCACCTCTTTCCAGTTTTCAGGATCGGCGAAGAAGAGGCTGTGCGCATGCTCGCCTTTTTTGATCGGACGGGTTGCCTGACAGGCCTTTTTATCGAACACGACAGATACGATACGCCCGTCTTTTTTCCTGCTCGACGTCTCGATGCGATTGCATTGCGAGGGGAAGCCGCCCGGAGAGGTGTGAGCCGTCACGGGAATGCCGTGACGGACGCAGAGGTGGTAGACGGGGTGGAGATCGGGGTGCGAGGGAAGATAGCCGAGCGGGCAGTAGAGCTTCACGCCGGTGAATCCGCCCCTGACGACCTGGTCCAGGACAAGTTTCTCGATGCCGATGCGTCTCGGGTCCACGGCAAGGAAAGGAAAGACGGTATCGGGATGCCTGCCGCGCAGCGTTCTCAGTTCCTTCAGGTGTTTCTCGTACCCCCGGGTCATCTGTACGTTGCCGCCCGAGGGGCGGGCCTTCATCGACACCGTTGACAGTGCTTCCGCCCTGAAGGATTCGATCGCGCGGTCGAGTTCTCCGGAAACATCCGGTAAACGTTTCGCTTCGAAACCCTTCGGAGCATTATTGTCTTTCGCCCCCCGTTCGTATTCCTCGATTACAAGCCGCCGCATGTCCCGGGCGAACGCATCGAATGCATCGGCTTCGCCCGGCGCAAGAGACAGCGGGGTACACTCCGCTTTGCGGTCCGGAACAGCCATTTCCCTTATCCGGGTTTTTCTCTTTTGCGACAGGCCGTCGTCGAAGGCGAAAAAGATATCCATCATGAGCGGAACCGTGACGAGCGGCCGTGACGGGGCCGATTCGCTTTGTGCATGGCAATCCTGCTCGTAGCGGTAGTTTTCCTCCGGACTGCCGGTTGCCGTCACGAGGAGCGAGACGATATACTCCACGAATCCTCTCGGATCGAAGGTTTTCGGGGCGAACGCCCTGACGTCGAACCGTTCATCGCTTGTATAGGGATACTTGCCGTTCAGCCGCCGCCAGCCGATTTCAAGAAACTCCCTGACGGCAAACTGCACATTGAAGAAGTGGCAGTGGACATCGATGTTCGCGGTGTTTTGCATGATACAGTTCTCCTCCTGACGGGTTATCGAGAGTACTGCTTCAGAAAACGCGGTGTTCTTTTTTTTGTATCAGGATGCGGGTTGTTCCCGAACAACTGCCATGGGAATGCCTGACGGCATGGCATCGAGGATGGTCGAAGTAATGAAAACAGTGAGCTGTTCTAAATGGTTCGACGAAGACAAGTGCTTTGGCTGAAAGTCCGTGAAGCGGGCATGAGATGGTTCAGGTTCCGGCGAATGATCGCGCCGGTTTGAGAGAATCTCGTTAACTTTACAGCGGACTTGTATTGATTGGATTATTGTTTGTTGTATTTGCTTTATTATCTGCTAATAAACAGGCTGGGGAGCATGCAGGGGACGTGCCGCGTTTGTTTCCTTAGAGCGACGTGAGCTGAAACCAGGGAGGAAGACGATGAGACTTTACGGAACGGGTGCTGGAGCAAAAAAATCCAATGCTGCGCTTACAATCCATCGTTCCGACGCGCCGGTCGCTTGCGGCGTTGACAGCTG
>Ga0272443_10000945_pt1 | contig 47399 bp, 53 predicted proteins | sample SSMAcet12_FD_193581 | JGI IMG/M metagenome (GOLD analysis project Ga0272443, IMG submission 193581) | Marine sediment archaeal communities from Little Sippewissett salt marsh, Falmouth, MA, United States - SSM-Acet-12 | ecosystem: Environmental > Aquatic > Marine > Wetlands > Sediment ...
GTTTAAAGCTGTGGAAGAAAAAGCGAAAAAAGATGGTTTTTATACACTGCTGGAAAATCAGTTGATGAAACTAAATGAAACAGTTGAACAGATTTTCACACAAAAAGAAGCTGAGTTAGCCGCTCTTTCTGAGCTTGCAGCTGACAAGGCAACAACGGATGAAATGCGAGGTCAGCTGGAGGATTTGTACAAAGTTCAGGAATCATTAACTGCGAGAGATGATATGAACATTGTTATGTTTATACAGAAATTGCAACAGATGAAACAGGATTATGTTTCAGTGAGACAAAGAGATGAAGAAAAGGAAAAACAAATAAGAGAGGAACTTTTAAAAGCAGGATTAGAAGATTTAACGTTTGTAGAAATGGAAGTGTTATGGGATAACGAGGTTTTAGGGGGCCCCCCCATTAATGGTTTAACTATGTTAATTTTATGCGCTAGGGAAGTAATGGCATCAGATGGTAAGTATTCTAATTTCGATTCAGATCTGAAAGAAGCTAAACAAACCGTTTTGGATTACATGAATCTGAAAACACAATATGGTTATACATCATATGATGCAGTTACTTCTATCTATGTTCCACTTTCAGTTGAAATATATGAGAAAAAACTGAAGACATTACAAGAATCTTTATTGAAGATTAATCGTATGGAAGTCAATCTGAAAGCAAAAGACAATATGATCGGATATCACACGGAAACAGCAGAAAAAGCGAGAAATAGTTCTTTGGAACTGATAAAAAATGAACTTTCAACAACCTTGAATCAATTAAACACCCAGATTGAAAAACTAATCAATGAAAGTTCAACAAAATTCAACGAAAATATTAATCAAGTTGAAGTAAAAAGTGAAGATAGTGTTTCTCTAATCAATCAAATGAATAATTATATCATGATTGTTTTGATCACTTCCGTTTTTATCAGCATCGTCATCGCGATTTTTATCTATTCTAGTATTAAGAAGCCGATTTCAAATATCCTAAAGAAAACCGAAAAAATAAAGGACTTGGATTTTACGGTAGAATTTGAAGAAACGAAGAAGAAAGACGAAATGGGACAGCTGGAAACGGCTCTAAAGGAAATTGTTTGGGCTGTAAAGGATACAATTCGAAATGTTAAAAATGCGATAGAGAATGTTAAAGCATCGACGGACAAGTTAGAGACAGTCGCGGGAGAATCGGAGAACATATCACAACAGTTGAAGACACAAGCGGACCGGACAGAAAATGACGTACAAGACACATCGGCAGCGATTGAAGAAGTCAGTTCAGGAGTGGAAGAAGTGGCAGCCTCAGCGAAAAACATCACAGACATATCATCTGATTTGTATGAAAGAACCCAAGAGACATCCGAATCAGCAAGAAGCGGACAAAAGGAACTGACAAAAGTAGCAGATATAGTCAAAGAGGCGGAAGAACAGGCGAAGGCCACATCCAGAGTGGTGGAAGAGTTACAAGCAAACGCCAAGAATGTGGGAGAGATCGTGAATACCATCTCCGGGATCTCTGAACAGACGAATCTGTTGGCACTAAACGCGGCAATCGAAGCTGCACGAGCGGGAGAAGCAGGGAAAGGTTTTGCAGTGGTAGCCGATGAGATCAGAAAGCTGGCGGAAGAGAGTCAAAAATCGACAGAAGACATTGCAAAGATGCTCAAAGAGATAGGAAATGGTGTAGGGGAAGTGAACGATGCTTCAGACAAAACGGTTGAGATCGTGAACAAGATGGAAGAAAATTCCAGACAGGCATTGGAGCAGTTTGAAAACATACTTGAACGTTTAAGTGGAGTGACGGATTCGGTACATAATCTCAACAGCACATCGGAAGAGCAGAGTGCGGCGGCACAGGAGATAGCGGACGCGATGGATCAATCGGCTCGTTCCATGGTGAATGCTTCTGAGCAAGTTGAGAATATGGTCAGACAACTTGAAAAACAAACTAACTCTGTTAAGGAGCTATCTGAGACTTCAAGTGAACTTACTGTTTTAAACAGAGATCTTGAAAATAATATTAATCAGTTTAAATTATAAGAGGAAAAGCGGGTGATTTTACCCGCTTTTTCTTTGATATAAGCAGTCATGAATATGGTATAATTTCTTATCATTATTTGTGACAACGAAGATAAACTTTAAAAAAAGGCACTGTTTTCCTCGAATTCAAAAGTATAAAGATAACGTAAAGAATAAAGGCATTTTTAATTGACTATGACAAAGGAGGCTTTTATGAGAAGAAAGATTATCTTAGACTGCGATCCCGGCCATGATGATGCTGTTGCGATTTTGTTAGCGGGGGTTGCAGAAGAGTTGGAGCTTCTGGGGATTACAACAGTAGCTGGCAACTCTTATGTTAAGAATACAACCAAAAACGCCTTAATTTTAGTTGAGAACGGAAATCTCAATGTACCCGTTTGTGAGGGTGCTTCAAAACCCCTTCTTAGAGAACAGATTGTTGCTCCTGATATTCACGGCGAATCCGGTTTGGAAGGTGCTAATCTTCCGGATCCAACAACTGAAAAAGATCCAAGAACTGCTGTAGAGTTTATTGCTGAAATGATCCGTAAATATGAGGGAGAAGTGACACTTTGTGCTGTTGGGCCATTAACAAATATTGCAATATTTTTAATTAATTATCCTTATTTGCATGACAAAGTAAAGGAAATTGTTATAATGGGTGGAGGGATCGCCTTTGGAAACACTACACCGGTGGCTGAGTTTAATATTTTGGCAGATCCTGAAGCGGCACAAATTGTTTTTGATTCAAAGATTCCTCTGACAGTTTTTGGATTGGATGCAACGCATCAAACCAAAATTCACATGGACGAGATCAAGAAAATGCAGTCTCTATCTTCTTTCATCGTATCAAAGATGGGGCTTCTGCTTGAATTTTTTCATCAAACTTACTATCATGTATTTAAAATAAAAGGAGCACCTTTACATGATCCTTGTGTTATTGCCTATCTAATAGAACCGGATATCTTTGAATATAAAGAATATTATTGCCAGATAGAATTAAAAGGAGCATTGACTTATGGCCAGACTGTTGTAGATTACTGGCAAAATTCCAATACCCCCCCAAACTCCAAATGGGCGGTTAAAGCAGACAGAGAAAGATTCATCAAGCTGCTTTTCAGTCAATTATCAAAATACAAATAAAAATGGAGGTTTTATTGAATGGAAAATCCCACCTATCATATACAAATAGAGGATAGCCAAAAGGTTGGCAGGTACGTCTTATTACCGGGAGATCGAGGCCGAGTCAAACGAATGGCAAAATATTTAGAAAACCCGATTGTGGTTGGAGACAACAGAGAATATTTTACGATGACTGGAAAACTGAACGGTGAAAAGGTCTCTATTATGTCAACTGGTATGGGAGCCCCTTGCATGTCTATCGGAGTTGAAGAAATTAGGACACTCGGTTCAGATACCTTTATTCGGGTAGGAACAACTGGTGCTTTGCAGCCTCATATAAACCTGGGTGATTCAATTATTGCAACGGCTGCCGTCAGATCGGATGGCACAATGATTGACTATGTACCTAGAGAGTTTCCTGCGGTGGCTGATTTTAACGTTATCAGCAAGATGAAAAAAGCCGCTGAAATTATCGATAATCCCCATCATCTTGGTATAGTTCATTCTACAGATTCCTATTATGGCAGGAATTTCAATCAGAAGGCGGCATTAGAGTATTCAAAATTATTGGCAAAAGCAAATGTATTAGCTGTGGAGATGGAAATATCAGCCCTTTATATTTTAGGAGCCATTTATTCTTTAAGAACCGGTGCCATATTAACAATAAGAGAAGCCAGAAAGACTCTTGATGCAACTTATAAACAGGCAGGCGAAGAATATGAACAGGGTATGGAGAAATCCATCCAAATCGCATTTAAGTCTATTGAGTTATTGATTGAAGAAGATAGGGCAAAACGCCCATAAAAAACTGGAGGTGTATGTATGAAAAAAGCTTTAATCGTTATCCTTTTAACCGTTTTTGTGTTGAGTGCTTTCTCGGCAACAAGGGTTTTGAATCTCATCAACGGAACTCTGGGAGACAAATCATTCTTTGATTCAGCTGAGCGTGGTATGGTAATGGTTCAGGAGAAACTGGGACTTGAAACTAAAACAATCGAAATGGGTTATAACCCGTCAGAATGGAAACCAACTCTTGAAGATATGTCAGATTCGGGAATGTATGATCTGATTGTTGTTGGTACATGGCAAATGGTTGATACTTTGGCTGAGATTGCTCCATATTACCCGGAGATTACTTACATCATTTACGATACGGATATGCCGTTTGATAATGGAAATCTTGACAACGTATACGCCATGACTTATAAACAAAATGAAGGCTCTTTCCTTGCAGGTGCTTTAGCAGCAATGGTTTCAACAGATGCTGACTTTGAATACAGCAACCCGGACAGCAAGTTGATCGGAATGCTTGGAGGAATGGATATTGCAGTTATTAATGACTTTTTGGTAGGCTATATAGAAGGTGCCCAATATGTGGACCCCGATGTCAGAGTCACTACTTCTTATGTAGGCGCTTGGAATGATCCAGCAAAGGGAAAAGAATTTACTTTGGCCATGTACAGACAAGGTGCAGACGTTGTGTTTGCTGTTGCAGGTGAAACCGGCAATGGTGTGCTTGAAGCAGCCAAAGAAATGGATAGATGGTCTATCGGAGTTGATTCCGATATGCAGCTGATTTATGAAGAAAAAGATATGGATATTGTCAATCACATGTTAACATCAATGTTGAAGAATGTTGATCAGTCAGTTTACAGAGCTGTAGAATTGTATCTAAATGGTGAATTGCCATTGGGAACTACCGAAGCTTTGGGATTGAAGGAAGGTGCTGTGGGACTTGCCAGCAATCAATATTTTGACAAATTTTTAGCAGAAAATCCCGATATTGCAGAAAGACTTGACGAGTTGGAGCAAATGATACTAAATGGCGATATTTCAGTATCCTCAGCTTTTGGAATGACCAATGAGGAATTGAATGCCGCAAGGGATGCAGCAAAATAAAAGATGCTGATAAAATAAAATAGGCTTCCCAAGGGGAGCCTATTTTTTGTCAAGGAGTGATTAAATGGCTGAGAATTGTATCCTTGAAATGAATAATATATGGAAAATTTATCCAAACGGTGTAGTTGCCAATAAAGATATGAATTTAAAGGTTAATAAAGGTGAAATTCATGCTTTACTGGGTGAAAACGGTGCGGGAAAATCAACTTTGATGAAGATTCTGTTTGGTATCGAACAACCTACTAAAGGTGAAATTATTTATGAAGGACAAAAAGTTGATATTTCTTCACCTAATAAGGCTATTGAATATGGAATTGGTATGGTTCATCAGCATTTCATGCTGGTTCCTTCGCTGACGGTCGCAGAGAATATTATATTGGGAATGGAACCCAAAAAGGGACTTTCAATTAATATTGATGAGGCTTATCGTTTTGTTCAGGAACAATCGGATTTATTTGGCCTTCCGGTACCTTCGAAAGAAAAAGTCAAAGATATTTCTGTTGGGATGAAGCAGCGTGTTGAGATTATTAAAACATTGGTTCGTGGTGCCAATTTGATCATCCTTGATGAACCTACGGCTGTATTGACTCCACAAGAAACAGTTGATTTGTTTAAAGCTTTGAAAAATTTGACAGAAAAAGGTAAAACCATTATTTTTATTACTCACAAGCTGAACGAAGTCAAAGAAATTGCTGATCGAATTACTGTTACTCGAAGGGGAAAAGTTGTTGGTACAGCAGATGTTAAAGATATTACAGAGATAGAAATGTCAAAGATGATGGTTGGAAGGGATGTTGATATACGGATTGAAAAAGAACCAGCACTAACAGGAGAAAAATTAATGGAAATCAACGATCTGGAATATACAAGAGCCGATGGGGTCAAATCACTAAAAGGTCTTTCTTTTTCAGTTAGAGAAGGAGAGATCCTTGGAGTAGCAGGTGTTGAGGGAAATGGTCAAACCGAATTGGTTCAAATCATCACAGGAATTATCCCCAGAGAAAGCGGACAAGTAATATTAAATCAGATAGAATTACCCTTGAAAACCGATCCGGGTTTTTGCCGAAATGCTGGTTTAAGCCACATACCTTCCGATAGAATGGAAAGGGGTGTAGCTCCTGATTCCACAATAGCTGAAAATATTATCAGTGATCGGTTTAAAAAAATCCCTTTCTCCAAAAAAGGTGTAATTAAGTGGAAGCAAGTATATGGTTTTGGAGAAGACATGATAAAAGAATTTGATATTCGTACAGATAATGCAAAAACGGAGATAAAAATGCTTTCAGGAGGAAATATTCAAAAAGTTGTTGTAGCTAGAGAATTCACCGCTCATTCGAAAATTACAATAGCCGATCAGCCTACACGTGGAATCGATATTGCGGCTGCCGATTTCATAAGAAGAAGATTGGTAAAAGAAAGAGAAAATAATCTTGCCGTCCTGCTTGTTTCAGCCGATCTGACCGAACTGTTGGAAGTTGCAGACAGAATCATTGTTTTGTATAAAGGTGAGATCGTTGCTCACTTTAAACATGTCAAACAAATTAATGAGACGGTATTGGGTGAATACATGCTGGGAATTAAAAGAATGACAAGTGAAGAAATGGGTGATTTGTGATGAAGGCTGACAAACGATTTACACTTTATCGTATTGGTATTTCTGTTGGAATTGCATTATTAATTGGGTATATTATTGTTTTTATTGCCAGTTTTCCTTCAACAGATATTGCCTTTATGAAAAAGATGAAAGAAGCATTTGACAGTGCCAATGAGGCATATAAGTATTTTTTAACTGGGGCTCTTATAAGATGGCGAATCACAGGTGCTGCATTTAACCAAAGTGGGTTTATTCAATGGATAAATGAAGCCGTACCGATAATCATAACCGGTCTCGCAGTTTCCATGGTCTTTACGGCGAAGCAATTTAACATTGGTGCAGAAGGACAGATGTTCCTTGGTGCGGCAGTTGCAACAGCTGTTGCCATCTATTTTCCTGGGATCCCTTTTGTTTCAACTGTATTTGTTATTATAACCGCAATGGCTGTTGGTGCAGGGTTTGCGTCTATTCCAGGTTTTATGAAAGCCAAATTAAAGGCCTCGGAATTAGTCACCTCATTGATGCTGAACTATGTTGCCTTTTTTATGGGTCTGTTCATTATTAAAACCTTTTTAAGGGATACTGAAGCGGGATCCCTTGTATCTCTTGAATTTCAGCAACAGGCCATGCTTCCACTGCTAAATGAAAGATATAGATGGCATATCGGTATTTTCTTCGCTTTGGGAATGACTGTATTGGTTTGGTTCATCATGAAAAAGACAACGTGGGGATATAAGGTCAAATTAATAGGTGATAATATGAAATTTGCCGAATATTCCGGAATTAATTCTTCAAAAATGATCTTTCAAGTCCAAGTAGCTGCGGGTGCTGTGGCCGGTTCTGCTGGTATCATTGAATTACTGGGCTATCATGGTCGGTTCTTATGGTTGTATTCGCCGGGATATGGATGGGATGGGATCATCATTGCCACTTTGGCAAGAAATAATCCCTTGTTTGTTCCATTAGCGGCTCTTTTTCTTTCCTATATTCGAGTGGGTGCCAAAATTATGGGGAGATACACCAACATCGCACCTGAAATCGTTGCTATTTTACAAGCCGTTATTATTTTACTGGTTACGGCTGAAGCCTTCCTTGCCAAATGGAAACAACGTTCCATTAACAAAGAGGCCACGCAAAACGAAATAAATGCCATGCCGGTACAAGTAGGTGATACAAAATGAATGAGATGCTACAAGGAATATTATCGTGGGATTTTATCGCTGCCGGAATCAGAGTAACAACTCCCATTCTTCTTGCAGCGTTGGGTGCATTAATCGCAGAATCAGCCGGGACACCCAATATTGCTTTAGAAGGTATCATGCTGATTTCAGCTTTTATTGGTGTTATTGTCAGTGGTTTCACAGGAAGCCTTTGGCTAGCTATTATATTTGGAGTTATTGTAGGAACTTTGATGGCAGCGATATTAGCCTATTTTGCCTTAAAATTAAAAACTGATATTATTTTAGCGGCAATCGCATTGAATATCTTTGCAAGCGGCGGAACCATCTTCTTTCTGGCCATGCTCACCGGGGATAAAGGTTCTTCAGCATCAGTAAATTCCTTACTAATTCCGAATGTAACGATACCAATTATTGACAAAATTCCCATCCTTGGTGAGATATTAAGCGGACATCATTCCATTACTTATGTAGCGATTGTATTGATCTTTGTTGTTCAATATTTGATGTATAAAACTCCTTTGGGTTTAAGGATCAGGGCGGTTGGCGAAAATCCTGATGCTGCTGAATCAGTGGGCATATCCGTAGTTAAAACCCGATTTATCGCTTTGATGCTTAGTGGATTCCTTGCAAGTTTGGGAGGCTTATTCCTTTCAATGGGATATGTTTCATGGTTTGCCAGGGATATGACAGCAGGAAGAGGCTGGATCGCATTAGCTGCTCAAGCTTTGGGAGGACTGAATGCCTTTGGTGTGGCTGCGGGTTCTTTCCTGTTTGGATTTACTGAAGCTGCTTCATATTCACTACAGATATTTGATATTCCCTATGAATTTACCCAATCGTTGCCTTTTATCATTACAATCATCGTGTTGGGTATTTATGCTTGGCGAAAAGTAAAAGCATCCGGTAAGTTAAATGTTTCAAATAGTTCCGTGGGTCCTACTGAAAAATAAGCAACAGTCTATATTAGAAACTAAGCCGGTTATTACTTCTTGTCAATAACCGGCTTTTTTCTTATTCTATGGGAGTACATTTCCCATAAATTGGTAATGGTTTTACCGGCTGGGTCAATTCAAATGTACCCGCTTCAATTTGTTTTTTTAATATTTCAGTAATTTTATAAGCGTTACGAATCTTAGACATGGTTCTTGAAACCGGCTTTTTATCAAACAATCGAATATTATTCTTAAGCAATTGATCATATGTTAGGGTTCCTACGGTTTCTCTGCTTGCAAAATCATGAACTTGGGTGATAATGTCTTTGTTTCTTACAGAAACAGCATGTGCCATATCAGCATTAATTACAGGTATAGGGATACCGATGGAAATGTAAAGACTCACACCATATCCTTTGATGAATAAGGGGGAGATAAATTCGGGTTTTACTTGCCTAAGATCAGCAGTAATAGCCAACGTGGCTGAAGGGGAAATGGGTAAATGTGTCTTCTTATTCCTCATTACAGAATCGTTGTACTGAGTGCCTTCCCAGCTTATGAATCCTTCCCCACCGCAAAAAAAGATTCGTGTTCCAATGCCGATTGTCTGTAAATAAGGATCGTTCATCAACGGAGATATCTCACCGGCACCTGCAAAATTAACACTACCAAGATTTGGTAAAAGACTTCCCATGTAGGTTTTGAGTTCTTTATCTGAAGTATTGCAAGCAGCATTGTAATTTTGATAGCAATTTCTGGGGTTGAAAAAATATACTTGGTTTAAATCATCGATTGTAATTTCCTTTGTAAATTTACTTTTGGGGTAGCAGTCCGTTGAAGTGCCATCTGCCTTAAACGAAATTTTTTCCCTCTTTACCAGTTTCTGGATAACATGGGCACCACCATAGGTTTTATCATGAGTGCTTTCTTGTGTGGCACCCAGATAAAAATCAGCACAGGCAATTCCTCCATAGGCTTGAACATCGTCCAAAAAGACTTCTTGCATTTTCATGTGTGGATTGGTATGTCCTGAGTTAATAAAAACACCCGATGAACACATAGGACTGTAAGTGGCTGTTGTGACAACATCGCATTTTTCTGCCAAGGACTTCACCCCTTCTTCTTCGGCCATTTCTTTAGCCTGAGAGGCAGTTAAAATTACAGCCTTTTTTTCTTTAATTTTTTTGTTGATTTCATCTATGCTTTTCATTAAAAAACTCCTCATGTATAGATTTAATGGCGTCATTTCTCTGATGGGAATCCACAATGAAATAACTTGCAACATCAGAAACGCCCATTGATACTACTTTGGCGTTGATTCCTTTACGGGATATAGCATTAAACAGCTTTGCTGCAATTCCATGAGTGTCATTCAAGCCTTCTCCAACGATTGCAACTAGGGAAATTTCATCTTGTATTTCTACCTCGTTTACACCATGGACGTCAAGGTTTTGTAACAGTTGATATGCTTTGTAGATATCTGTTGAGGATAGCAAAATGGAAATAATCGTTTGAGAAGTCAGAACGGATTTGATGTTGATGCCTTCAAGCTTCATGGCATTAGTGACATCAGCTAGGATCCCGGGTTTTACACCAACACCAGGACCTTTTAGCTTCAAAATACCGATGTCATCAGTGTAGGAACAACTTTTGATAATAAAACTTGTTTTAACCGCTGTTGAAGAAATAACCGTCAAAGGTTTTATGTCATCCAGATCACCATCGATATTAAACAAATTAAGTGGGATATTATCCGGTTTAAGTGGTTCAAACGCTCTTGGATGAATAATTTCAGCACCAAAATAGGATAATTCTGCTGCTTCCAAATAGGACATTCTTTTAATATTCCAGGCATTGGGAACGATTTTTGGATCAGCACTTAAAAATCCTTTGACATCTTTCCAAAGGTCTAATGATTCTGCCTTAACACATCTGGCAATGGCTGCTGCAGAGTAATCGCTTCCACCTCTACCGAAGAGGTTAACCTTCCCAGTTTCTGAGATCCCGTAAAAACCAGGTACAATATAGTTCAAATCATCATTGAAAAAAGAAGCCACCTGACAGGAGCATTTGTCAAAGTTCACGCTGGCATTGCCAAATTCTCCATCAGTAAGAAGCCCTATTTCTTCAGGAGTAGCTTCTTTGCAATCAATATTTAGTTGGTTCAATATTTTATAAAGGGTAAAAGCGGAGAGTCTCTCCCCGTAGCTAAGTACTGTATCTCTTACAAAATCAGGAGCTTCACCAATATAGTGAATACCCAGAAGGAAACGTTTCATTTCTTCAACACGTTTTTCAAGTTCAGAAAAAGTTTGCTGGATTTCACTCGAATCATGAAGATAATCTGAAAGGATGGCTTTGTGAGCAGATAATAAAGTCTGCTGTAATTGATCAATGGATTGATAATCTCTGTGTACGTTTTCAATCGTAGATATGATTGTGTCTGTCATCCCATATAGAGCAGAAATAACGATAATCAAGGGTTTGTTATAACTTTTTATGACTTTAACAAGTTTGGATATATCTTCTCTTTTTTTTAAATTAGATCCTCCAAATTTTACTACTTTCATTATTTTCCTCCATGAACGATGGTAGTCCGATTAAAGAAAAGTCAGCCAAAGCAGATTATACCACTTCAAATTGAAACAGAATCAGTCTATCCAAATACATTTACTTGTATCAGTGGCTAAAAAGGGTTCGGAATGAGGTATAAAATCCAGTATAGCTGCAGGCGGTAATCTCCCTGGTGCGTACAATTTAACTTTTCCTTTGATATTCCCATTAGTATCAGATCCAACCAGTGTAATGGATTGGGTGTATATGGAATCTTTATCGGACTGTTTTTGAGAATCAGGCAAAATAAAAAGTGAAGTGTCAGGATGTTTTTGACGAAAAACATCCTCAACAGATTCTATAGGGTGACTTTCATAAGGGATAGTAGGAGTTGAGTAGAAGGTCTTACCTTTTTCCTTTGCCTCTTTTTGTACTAAATAAACTGCTTCCTGAAAGGTTTGATAATCCAGATTTAGTAAATCTGCTATTGAAATTTCAACCGGAGTTTCAAGTTCTTCCTTTAACCATTTTGCCTGTAGCGAATACCATGTCTGAAGATATCGTTGAGAATTTGGCCAATGGTTTAAAATACTTTGTTCATCTGTGAGGATTTTCAATACCAGTTCCACATCCGATTCTATTCCGGCATTGATGGCTACTAAACTGAGAATACCGGCACGAATACTTCCTATGCCGGTTATTTCCGTAAGTAGTGAGAAATAAGGATGAATGCCGTAAGAAAGCGAACGCATAATCCGCTGATATTCATTTTCTCCAAGATCAGGCCAAAAACCCCTGCCTGCACCCTGTCGGATAAAACTCAGGATCAACTGCATATCATTTGCCAGTGAGGATGTCCATGCAGGAGGACGCTGTCTCATGGCAGTAGCTGTGTTTTCCTTATAACCCAAACCGATTCTCATGGCAACGGTTCCCAAGCCATATTGCATGATGCCCGTATCAGGGAAATTACCTGAAACTGTTGCCACGTTCCACATGCCGGGGAAGATTGGCAGAAAGGGGGGATAATGTGTTGGTATCGTACCTGTTGTGGGAATCAAAACAGCTGTTGCCTCGTACCGGTTCCAGAAGGAGGCTTGATCAGGTTCTCCATCATGAGTTTTGGGGATAACGGTAAAAAACTGAGAAACCTTTTCAGGATTCAACATATAAGAGGCTGTTAAGGAACCAAGACTTGTGATATGATCCTCATCTAACATCTTGATTTCCCTTAACCTTTCATAGGCTTTTTTTAAAACTTTTTTCTTATCATTACTTTTATAATGCGTGTCCAATATTCGAACAGGGTCAACTGACATAATCCCCAGGGCAGCCAACTCAATATCTCCTAATTCACGTGTTATGGAAGCGTTAAAATGACGGGAATAACCCTGTGAGACGACATTGAATGAACGGTCCAAAGCGGTTTCAAGTTGATCATCCAACCCTCGTTTTAATTTTTCTTCTAATATCTCCTGCGTGCGTCCACCACGACTACCTGTTGAAAACATTACTCTGCCATATCCCCTGACAGTATGGCCTTTTCTGCCCGCTCTACCTTCAAATTGTAGAATATCCAAAAAAGTTGGCCATAAATTATCTTCATTATAAGGAGAATATTTAACAAAGATCAGTATGTCATCTGTAGGAGAATTGAAACCATAAGCAAGTGTTTGAGTAGATACCAGAACAGTTAGTGAATTACCTGGATCTTTAAAAGATTTTTCTATTTCATGTCTTTCTTCAATTGGAATATCCGCATTGTGAAAAGCAACAATGGCATTTTGACCAATATTTCGCTTAATATATGGAACCGCATTGTTTAAAACTGGAATTCCTATCTCTTCAAAACCTTCCAACAAATACCAACCGCTTTTTTTAGAAGGAATGATAATCATGGTTTTGATACCCTTTTGAATATTATCTTCTAATATTTGAGTATAGATAGATTTGGCAATCTTTTTTCGGTTTTTTCTACTGGGAGCTGAAATTTTTACGAATGAGCGTTCCAGGGGTAAGGGACGCCAATCACTCTCAATCAACAACGAAGCACCGATCCATTTTGCCATTTCCAAAGCATCAGGCATGGTGGCGGAGAGTAAAAATAATGTTTTTTTATCTCCCATTGCATGAACGACGCATTCTTCATAAACGATACCTCTGGAGTTTTGAACGAGCATATGGGCTTCATCAATAATAATCAATTCAGCTGCTTGTGTCCAGGAGGAATTGGAGTGACGGGAAGCCAAATAAGCTTCAGGAGTTGCCACAACGATGTCAAAATTTTCTCTCACATCCATTTTATTCTCGCCGGTTCGGAGATAAATTCTAAATTTTGTCTCCTTCAAATCCTGATAGACTTGTCTTGCCAATGCTCTTGTAGGTGACAAATAAATGGTTTTTTTAACCTTTTGTCGCCCTGTTAAGTTTTTTTGCATGGCCATAAAGGCAACAACTGTTTTTCCGGAACCGGTAGGTGTTGCGATTACTGCGTTTCCACCGGTATAATATTCATGAAATGCCTGTTGTATAGGGTTAAGAAAAAAAGGTGCAAGTTCACCCAAAATCGTTTTTCCGTCTAAAGCTTGAATAACAGCATCTTTTCCATCTATCATTATTTTGAAATCGATTGAATCTTTTTGCTCGTTTGTTATTGAATCTGAATCTTTAGCAATATAAATACTATTCATAGTTTCTCCTTCTGTATCATTTTGTAGATTTTAACATATGGCGCTTATAATTAGGATAGCTAACATTAAGAAAAATGAAGAAAAATCATAAGAAGTAAATTTATTTGTATAGAAAATGAAGGATATTCGTTTCTTGGGAAATGAGGGATATGTTCTATAATATAGTAATATAGCAATTTATGTTAGTTTGTCATCCTCTTTCCTTATGTTAACTGTAAAATCTTTTTCTCTGTATCGATAAAACTTGAAAATGTTTTGTAATTATGTTAAAATCTTAATTGAGTGTTTGAGAATATGATTGAATTAAAAATAATAAAGGAGCTGAAAACCATGAAGAGAAAGATTTTAGTTGTTGATGATGAACCTTCTATAGTTGAATTGTTGAGTTATAATTTAAAAAAGGACGGCTATGAGGTTTTAAAGGCATATAACGCTGAGGAAACAATGGAATATGCTGATAATGATGAAGATATCGATCTGTTTATTATCGATGTTATGTTGCCGGATGTGGATGGATTTGATTTGACCCGAAAACTCAGAGCGCATGAAAAACATCAGAACAAACCTATTATTTTCTTGACTGCCAAAACGGAAGAATTTGATAAAATTCTTGGTCTTGAACTGGGAGCTGATGACTATATTACAAAGCCTTTTAGTGTCAGGGAAGTACTCGTTAGGATTAAAGCCATTTTTAGAAGAATCCAACGTTCACTTGAGCAAAAGGCCGAGAAACCTAAGCGAATCGCAGTCAAAGACCTAGAGATTGACCTTGAGAGATATGAAATCCTTGTTCGTGGAGAGGCCAAAAATTTAACACCTTTGGAATTTGAACTTTTGAGATTCCTGGCTGAAAACGAAGGGAAAGTATTTAGTCGTGATGTTTTGTTAGATAGTCTTTGGGGTTATGATTATTACGGAGATACAAGAACTGTAGATGTTCACATCAGAAGACTGAGAACAAAAATTGAAGAAGATCCTTCTAATCCTCAATACATCATGACAGTAAGAGGAAAGGGATACAAGTTTAAAAACCCGGGTGGAGAATCTTAAGGGTTTTCCTAACGTTTTAAATTAATTAAAAAAAGCATGCTATGATGGGATACATGATTTTTATGTATCCCTTTTTTTGAGGTGATAAAATTGAGTTTTATTGTTGAAAGACCGGTTTTTGAGGATAAACAAGGAATTATTGAGCTTTGTTCTCAAATATGGGATGGTAATGATTATATTCCTTATCTTTTGGATAAATGGCTGAATATAAATGATCCCTTTTTGATTGTAAGGGATACGGATAATGGGAAAATATGTGCGATTGATCATGCAACTATTTTCAATGATATAGCATATGGCGAGGGACTGAGAGTTCATGTGGATTATCGTGGTAAGGGCTTGGCCAAACTTATTACCAAAGAAATAATGAGAGAGGTATTAAAACGTGGTGTAAGAGAATACATGGCTTTGATTTTTTCCCAAACAAAGGACAGTATTCATTTATCCAAAAAAGCCTTTTTTGAAGAGATCAACAGTTACTATTTATTGGAGAAAGTCCTGAAAAATGATCCAAATCCTCCCACCTTGAAAGAAGATGTGAAAATCAGACCGATTTTTCCCGAAGAGATTTCCAGATACCATCTTGAGTTTAATCCATTGCTTTTTGCGACAAATAACGCAATAGTGGATGCCTGGACGTATTATCCGTCAACTGAATATCTAACGGATAAGTTTTTATTCGAATGTGACGAAGGAAAATTAATTGCCGGTTTGCATGAACATGAGAAAGAGTTGTTTTCTGTTTGCCTTTATACCCCGCCCGGTAAATGGCTTGAAAAGATGTTACCATACTTAGAACAATATGCCAATCATTTTGGATGTGAAGCAATAAGTGTGGCAGTTCCTTTTTTGAGAAAGAATTGGATTCAAGTCTTTTTAAATGCTGGTTTTACTACACTTTGGGAAAGCGAAGAACTGTCGCTTGAAGAATCTTCTGCAAATCTATATTCTTTGAACTGGGCCAAAATGGATCATGTGATTTTACCAAAACAAATGGAAAAAAAATCACTCCCAACAAATTACTATCGATGTGCATCAAGATGTAAATACGGCTTCACACAAGTTATAGAAAGTTTTCCACTCAAAAACGGAGAACCTTTTCCAACTTCTTATTATCTTGTATGTCCACATTTAAAATATCATCTTTCTATACTTGAAGAGTCAGGTGTGATAACATCTTTGGATGAAATGAAAAATACCAAAGCATATCAACAGGTTGATGCTTATTACGCAAAAGAACGCAAAGAGCGATTGAAGCACTCGCTATTCAATTATGAAAAGATCGAAAAAAGGTTTTCCGATGCCTTGGAATTGGGAATCGGCGGAATAAAAGATCAAAAAGGCATTAAATGTCTGCATTTGCATGTGGCAACTTATCTGGCCAAATTAAATGACCCAGTAGGTTTAAAAACTACGGAATTGCTAAGCGATAAGGGTATTGCAATACATTGCAAGAATATGGATTGCTTCAAGCATTTTGAAGCCTATTATATGAGGTGATTTTTTGAAAGTTGGAATGATATTTGGTACAAGACCTGAAGCAATAAAGATGGCTCCGTTATTCCACAAACTAAAAGAACGGGGTGTTGACGTAAAAGTTATAGCAACAGCTCAGCATAGAGAAATGTTGGATCAGGTTTTATCACTCTTTTCTGTTCAAACGGATTATGATTTAAACGTAATGAAACATAGGCAAAGTCTAGCTGGTTTAACTGCCAGGTTATGTGATGCTATCGATAACGTTTTCAAGCAGGAAACTTTTAATTGGATATTGACACAAGGCGATACCACATCCACGTTTGTCGGGTCGTTAATTGCCTTTTATCACAAAATCCCGGTTGCCCATGTAGAGGCAGGATTACGTTCTTTTAATCGATTAGATCCTTTTCCTGAAGAAGTGAATAGAAGAATGGCTTCCCAATTGGCAACATTGCATTTTGCCCCCACTGAGGAGGCAAAAGAAAATCTTCTTAAAGATAATATCGATAAAAAGGAGATAATAGTAACGGGGAATACTGTTATTGATGCATTGTTGTGGATTATTAACCAAAAAAGCAAAGAACTGGATGAGATTATCGAAAAATATAGCCTAAAAGACCAAAAGTATATTCTAATGACGATGCATAGAAGGGAAAATCATGGTACAAGGATGTCTAATACCATGAAAGGTATCAAAAAGTTAATTAAGCAATATCCTGACTATCAACTGATTTTTCCTGTTCACTACAATCCTGCTGTGAGAGATGTTGTTGAGAAAGAATTAAAAGGGATTGACCATATCAGGCTGACTGATCCGCTAGAATATCTTGATTTTGTTGCCTTGATGAGAGATTGTATGTTTATTATCAGTGATTCCGGAGGCGTTCAGGAAGAAGCACCTTCCTTGGGGAAGCCGGTATTGGTTTTGCGTGAAACCACAGAACGTCCGGAAGCCATTCATTCAGGAGTTGCTAAATTGATTGGTACGGATGAAGATTCAGTATTTAAAAACGCTGCAATGTTAATTGAAGATTATTCCGTTTATCAAAAGATGTCTGTTGCATCAAACCCTTTCGGGCACGGTGATGCTTCTGATCAAATTGTAGACTCTTTATTGAGATATAAATGATTGGTGAAAAAATGAATAAAAAAAATACTCTTAAGCTTGTACTTGCTCCAATGGCTGGAGTAACAAATAGAGCCTACCGTAGATTAATTAAAGAAGTTAATACATCATCTGTGGATATTATTTTTACGGAAATGATTAATGCAACAGGTGTTTCACGTTTGGATAACGGAACATTGAATCTGTTACCCGATCAAGATGAATCTTGTGTCGTTCAAATATACGGTAATAATGCTTTGGATTTGTCTCGAGCAACTGATTATATTTTGACTAATTATCCAAAAGTGGAAGGTATTGATCTAAATGCTGCATGTCCGGTTAGAAAAGTTGTCAGAAACGGTTCCGGATCTGCATTGTTACATGATCCTTTTAAATTAAAGGAAATCATCAAGCATCTCAAGTCAATTGTTGATGGAACTGGAAAAAGTCTGAGTGTAAAGATTCGAAAAGGATGGGCCGGGTATGAAAATTATCTAGAGGTCATCAATATTTGTGACAGTATGGGTGTGGATTTCGTATCAATCCATGGTAGGACAGTAGAACAAATGTATTCCGGGTTTGCTGATATCTCTGTGTTGGATCAAATCAAGACTGAACAATGTGAAGTTTTTTGGACGGGCGATGTTTTTAACATGGATAGTATTCAGAGAATTTTTGATTATTCTGACGTTGTGAGCGGTATACTATTTGCTAGAGGAACTTTCGGTAACCCTTGGATTATCTCAGACACCAAGGAATTACTAAATGGTAGAGAGCCAAGGACAATTTCATTACAAGAAAAAACCACTACAATACTTCGACATGTTGAGTTATTGTTGGAGGATTACACTTCTTTAAAAGCTTTAGGACAGTTTAAAAGATTTATTGCCGGTTATACAAAAGGAATTCGTGATGTTAGGCAAAAGAGAAATGCCATTTATAGATTAACAGATTTGAATAAATTAGTTGAATTGTTAATTACCACAATATCCGCTGACTATGATGAAGATGCTGAAAAAAAAAGTGCTTCTAAATGAAATTGGTAAATCCCGTGCCGATTTTTTCTTTTTTGTAAGATAGAAAAAAACTATTAATCCTTTTTTTTAAGTATAATAAACATAGAACAGGGTTCGTTTCCCAAGATGAAGCGACCCTGTTTTTTAGAGTATAAATGGGGGGTTGCGTTGATATTCAGAGTAAAACTGTAACCATACTAGGAATTGATCCCGGATATGGGCGTGTGGGGTTTGGAGTTATTCAATTAACGGGAAATAAATTTTGTCATACTGCACATGGTGTGATTGAGACTTCTAAAAAAATGGATCTCCCTTATAGATTAAATGAGATTTATGAATCCATAAACGAAATCATTCAAAGATACAGTCCTGTGGAAATTTCCATTGAAAGATTATTCTTTTTTAGAAATGTAACCACTGCTCTTGCAGTAAGTGAGGCAAGGGGAGTTATTCAGTTGGCATCTTTCCGAGAAGGCTTAAAAATTTTTGAATATACTCCATTTGAAATCAAACAGGCTGTTACTGGAAATGGACGAGCTGAAAAAGGACAAATGCAAAGGGTTTTAAAGATGTTTCTTGGATTACAGGCGACTCCTAAACCCGATGATGCAGCAGATGCACTTGCCGCTGCGATTTGTCATGCTAATTCAAGAGGTTCTCAAATCAGATAAACATATTTCAGAAATTGATTTATTAAGCATTCAGCTTTTAATTGGAGGTATAATGGTTGTTGAAATTCCTGAGATTCAAATACCTATTACAAAATTATTAAATAGATTGGGACTTGGCGAAATCGAATTTGATGGGATAATTAATCGTATTTCATTTGAAATGGATGGACAAAAAGAGTATGGGATACTTGAAATAAACAGCATGGATGACATTTCAGGGGACGTATTAGAGACTGTTAGTGATGCATTGGAGGCTTATTTTAGCTGTGAACTAACTCTGAAATTGAAAAACAAAGAGTTATCCCCTGCAGGAGAAACAGTATTAAGGTGGAAGAAAATATTAGACATTTTAAATGGCAGTTTTTCATATGTAACCGATGCTGTATACATCAAGGCTAAATCTGAAAATGGTGTTTGTTGCCACGTTCCCAATTCGTTTGTTTTAAACAAAATGAAAAAGAATAAGAGTTTGCTGGTACAAGCTATTGAACAAGTAGTTCATCATGAGGTTGATGTGACATTTGTTCTGGATGAGCTTTCCGATCAGGTGGATGAACAGTATATACCGGAAATCCAAAATCATGAAATAGATACCGCTGACACTGTCCCGACAAAAAAACAAAAAAGACAGGCAAAAGCAAACTTTGCTGAAAGCCCCACACCCATTTATCAGATGGTTTTTAATCGTTCTGTTTTTACAATCGAAGGAGAGATTTTTTCCTTTGAATATCGCGATAATTCATCTGTAGCTACGTTGGGTTTGTATGATGGAAGCGATTCTGTAAAATGCATCGCTTTTAGGGACTGTGCAAAATGGTTAAATGAACATGTTAAAAATGGAACCAGTATTATAGCGGTAGGGAAAGCAACATTAGATAATCGAACACAAAAACCTTCTTTTTTTATTGATGAGGCAAAATTGTCCGAAAAGAAAGAAGTCTTAATGGATGAAGCATCAGAGAAAAGGATCGAGCTGCATGCACATACTCAGATGAGTGCTATGGATTCTATACTGAAGATTGACGATTATATAGAAACAGCCTCCAGATGGGGATGGGAATCATTAGCCGTTACCGATCATGGTGTGGTGCAAGCCTTTCCCGATTTATACGAAAAATGTGTAAAAAAAGGGATAAAACCGGTTTTTGGTATGGAAGGTTATTTGGTTGATGTCACACCAATTGTATATAACAAAGAATTATTGGATCAAACACAGTTTAATCATAAAACAATAGGTGAATGGGATTATGTGGTATTTGACTTTGAGACCACTGGATTAAGTCCTTTAAACGATACGATCATAGAATTTGGTGCAGTTAAAATTAAAGATGGGGAAGTTATTGATTCCTTTTCTTCACTTGTCAATCCAAAAAGGGAAATATCTTCAAAAATTACCGATATTACAGGTATTACGAATGATATGCTAAAAGGTAAGCCTTTTATAGAAGACGTTCTACCTGGTTTCTTAACTTTTATTGAAGATACTCTTTTAGTAGCTCACAATGCTAATTTTGATTACCGCTTTTTAAAGCAGCAAGTTAAAACAGTCTTAAATCAAGATTTTAACAACGCTTATATCGATACGCTATCACTTTCCAGATCCCTTTTAAGTATTAAGAGCAATTCTCTGGACAAAGTAGTGAAAGCTTTGAATCTTGAGGAGTTTAATCATCACCGTGCACTTGATGATGCGGATATCACCGCTAAAGTTTTCCTGTCATTGGTTGATATAGCCAAGAACAGAGGAAAGAAGACTCTTATCGATTTGGATTCACTGAAAAGTGAAATGGATTTAAAAAAACTTTTTGGTAAAGACTTTACCGTTTTTGTAACAAACTCCAAAGGCCTTTATAATTTGTACAAGCTCGTCACAGAAAGTCACATCAGATATTTTGGAAAAGGCGTTCCGTTGATACCCAAAGAATTACTTTCTCAAAACAGAGAGGGGTTATTAATTGGTTCGGGAAGCCCAATGAGTGAACTGGCTTCAGCCTATAGATATGGCTATGATCAGGAAGAGTTAAAGGAAATAGCTCAGTTTTACGATTTTATAGAGATCATGCCTCCAGATGCTTATACCCAAGTGGAAGAAGGATTAAATTACGATAAGATGCTTCACATGTACCAAGCATTTTATAAACTCAGCAATGAAATGGGACTTGATTGTGTCATGACGGGGAATGCTCATTATTTGAAAAAAGAGAATAAAAAACCATGGTCAATTATGAAGATTAGTGAGAAGGCCCTTCGCAGACGTAATAAAAGATTCTCCCCTGATATGTTTCAATCTGTAAATTTACAATTACGAACAACAAATGAAATGCTTGAAATTGCACAAAAGATTACGGGTTCATATGAAGCGGCTAAAAAAGTGGTTATTCACAATCCGAAGCGATTAGTCGCAAAAACTGAAGATATTAAACCCATCACAAGAAAACTGCACACACCTGAACTGGATGGAGCCGATGATGAAATCAGAGAAATTGCTTATCAAAGGATGCATGAATTATATGGAGAAAGCCCACCGGAAGAAGTTGTAGAAAGGTTAAATTTTGAATTGGATGCCATAGTTGGTAATGGTTATTCGGTTTTATATCTGATTGCTCAAAAAATTGTAAAAAAGTCAATGGAAGATGGATATTTAGTTGGTTCAAGAGGTTCTGTAGGTTCTTCCTTAGTTGCAACTTTACTGGGTATTACGGAAGTTAATCCGTTAGCTCCTCATTATGTCTGTCCTGAATGCAAAAAGACAGAATTTGCCAATATTAAGGGTATTTCCTCCGGTTATGATTTGCCGGAGAAGAAATGTTCCGAATGTGATACATTGATGCAAAAATTCGGACAGGAAATACCTTTTGAGACCTTCATGGGCTTTAACGGGAATAAGGTTCCCGATATTGATTTGAATTTCTCCGGTGAATACCAAACCAAGGCGCATAAATATATTGAAGAGCTTTTCGGATCGGATCATGTTTTCAAGGCAGGAACCATTAGTACAGTTGCCGATAAAACAGCTTATGGATATGTTCTCCGCTTTGAAGAAGCAACTGAGCAATCCATCAAGGATATTGAAAAGGAACGTATCGCCCAGGAAATAGCAGGTGTAAAAAGGACAACTGGCCAGCATCCAGGAGGTTTGATGATCGTACCCAAATCAAAAACGGTGTTTGAATTCACACCGGTTCAACACCCTGCTAACGACAGGCAATCAGACGTTCAAACCACTCATTTTGATTATCACTCCATTCATGATGATCTAGTTAAAATTGACGCACTTGGCCATGATGATCCTACTTTTATGCGCTATCTTGAAAATATAACCGGTATTAATCCGTTAGAGGTTCCCATGGATGATAAAAAAACGATTGAAATCTTTTCCAGTCTTAGACCTTTAGGCTTGAAAAAGGGTGATATACCGGGAGTGGAAAACGGTTCCTTGGGGATACCGGAATTCGGGACAACTTTTGTTCGTAGTATGTTGTTGGAAACACGTCCCAAAACTTTCGCAGATTTGGTAAGAATATCAGGTTTGTCTCATGGAACAGGAGTTTGGCTTGACAATGCAAGGAATCTGATCAACGATAGGGTTGCGAAATTGCCAGAAGTAATAGCCTGTCGTGATGACATTATGAATATGCTTATCCACAGTGGAATAGAGCATGTCCAGGCTTTTCAAATCATGGAGACGGTTAGAAAGGGGAAAACATTAAAACCAGAGGAAATCGAAATAATGAAAAAACATGGTATAAAAGATTGGTTTTTAAAATCTTGTGAATCCATCAAATATCTATTTCCAAAAGCTCATGCTGTTGCTTATGTGTCAATGGCTTTTCGAGTTGCGTTTTTTAAGGTGCATCATCCCTTGGCATTTTATTCGACTTATTTCACTGTAAAAGGTGGCGAATTCGATATCAATCTTATCTTAGGCGGACCAGAGAAAATCAGAAATTGGTTGAATGATCCAGAAGCTTATGGCAGTATGAGTAAACAAAAATTAAATGCAATGCGTGTTATCAATGAAATTGCTTTGGAAATGTTATTACGCGGGTTTGAATTTTTACCGGTCAATATTAAAAAATCAAAGATCAATTCATTTGAAATAGAAGATTCAAAATTAAGGATTCCTTTAAATCGAGTGAGCGGTCTCGGTGATAGAGTAGCTCAATCGATTATTTTAGAAAGGCAAAAGAGTGATTTTGTTTCCATTGATGATTTTAAGCGGAGAACCTTGGTATCCGTTTCAACAGTTGATATTTTACGAGAAATGGAGGCTTTTGACGGATTACAGGAACATGCTCAGTATTCACTTTTTTAATGGAGGGTAGAGATGACAGAAAAGATCAGAATCGGTAAAAAGAAACACATTGCGCTCATCGCACATGATTATAGAAAAAAAGATTTAATTGAATGGGTACATTATAACAAGGGGACTCTTTCAACGCATCATCTGTATGGTACAGGTACAACGGGTAGTTTAATTGAAGAAAAGATTGGTTTACCGGTTAAAACTTTTAAAAGCGGTCCTCTTGGGGGAGATCAACAGATCGGGGCAAAGATAGCTGAAGGGGTTATTAATTGCCTGATTTTTTTCTGGGACCCTCTCTCGCCTCACTCTCATGATGTGGATGTTAAAGCACTTCTAAGAATTGCTACTGTTTATAATATCCCCGTCGCTACTAATCGTGCAACAGCTGATTTTTTAATCAGTTCTCCGTTGATGGAGGAAATTTACGAAAGAGATTTATACGATTACCAGTCAAGACATCGGAAAGAGACACTGAGAGCGCTAGAGGAAGTTTAATCATGCAAACGCTTGCAATATTTGATTTGTTTTGAATAAAATCAAAGAATTATAGTTGCTTAATTTGATTTGCTTTACATTAATTCTAAGAAAGCAAGTTAAAAAATAAACAGGACATATAAAAAAAGCTGAAAAAATAAGAGCTCATGTTTTTTTGGATGCCGGAGCAGATTTCTTTGTGTTATAATAATCTGGGAAAAATAGAAACTCGATAAACATTTGTGAGCTGTCTTTTTTTTTGTCAGCTTGTGAACTGAATCACGAATCGGAGGTGTTGCTGTTGTCAACAGGAGAATCAAATGTTATTTGTGCAGAACATGAAAAACTGTACAAAACACTTGACGCGTTTATTGAAGATGTAAAGGATAAGCCCGGTGTGCTAATTGAAGTGTTGCACAAAGCACAAGAGATGTTTGGCTATCTGCCAACAGAGGTACAAAGTCATGTTGCTGAGAAATTGAACCTTCCCGAAAGTCAGGTTTATGGTGTGGTGACCTTTTACAATTTTTTCACCATGAAACCCAGAGGGAAACATCAAATTAAAATCTGTCTTGGGACAGCCTGTTATGTTAAAGGTGCTGATAAAGTCCTGGATCGATTTAAAGAAGAATTAAAAGTGGATATGGAAGAAGTGACTGAAGACGGAAACTTTTCTCTTCATGGTGTAAGGTGTCTTGGTGCTTGTTCAATGGCACCGGTAGTACTCATTGGAGAAAAGGATTTTTATGGGAAAGTAACTGCTAATGAAATACCAAAGATATTAAAGAAATACAGGGGGTGAATGTAAATGGCAAAGATTAAGAGTTTGGATGAATTGATGAAAATAAAGGAAAAGGCCGTTAAAGATATTCATATGAGGGATACTGAAAAAAAAGGGAAAATTGTTGTTGCGATGGGAACTTGCGGAATAGCCGCCGGAGCAAAAGATACCCTTCAAGCGGTTGTTAATGAACTCGAGAAGAATGGTATTGATGATGTCTCCGTTGTTCAATCGGGATGCATGGGATTATGTGATGTGGAACCTACAGTTGAAGTTATCATGGAAGGCAGCGATCCCATCATTTATGGTCATGTTTCACCCGAACAAGTTACAAGAATAGTTGATCAGCATGTAAAAAACGGTAAAGTTGTCAGTGATTTACTAGTCAGAAAGGGCGAAATCTGATCAGAAAAAAGATTGCGAGGTGAGTAGAGTTGCCGGTTGCGACTAACACAATATTAATATGTGCAGGTGGAGGATGTATTTCCTCCGGAGAAGAAAGTTGTTTACAAGCACTGGAAAAAGCTGTAGAGAAATATGCACTTCATGATGTGGTTAAAATAGTTGAGACAGGTTGCATGGGAATGTGTGATGCTGGGCCTTTAATGGTTATTTATCCTGAAGGGGTCTATTATCAAAAATTAACACCTGAAGATGTTGAAAAGATTGTTTCAGAGCATATTCTGAAAGGAAGAATCGTAGAGGATAAACTCCTTGATAATCCTGTATCCAGTTTGAAAACGCAGAATCCTTATGATGACCATCCGTTCTTTACAAGACAGGTCAAGATTGCAACAAGAAATATGGGTATCGTTGACCCGATGAAAATCGAAGAATACATCGCGCATGATGGTTATTTTGCTCTTCAAAAGGCGTTGTCAATGAAACCGGAAGAAATTATTGAAGAGCTAAAAGTTAGTGGCCTTAGAGGGAGAGGCGGAGCTGGATTCCCGACTTGGCTAAAATGGGATTTGACTAGAAAGGTTCCGGGAGATGAGAAATATGTTCTGTGTAATGCAGATGAGGGAGACCCGGGTGCCTTTATGGATCGATCGATTTTAGAAGGGGATCCTCATTCATTACTGGAGGCTATGGCAATAGCTGGATATGCTATAGGAGCGAATAAAGGGTATATATATATTAGAGCAGAGTACCCACTGGCTATCGAACGTTTGAAAGAAGGAATCAAACAGGCAAAAGAATTGGGTTTGTTTGGTGAAAACATTATGGGATCTGATTTTTCCTTTGATCTGGAAATTAGGATGGGTGCCGGTGCATTCGTTTGTGGAGAAGAGACAGCACTCATTGAATCCATCGAAGGCAAACGTGGACAGCCAAGAGTTAAACCACCATTCCCGGCTCAAGTTGGTGTATGGGGTAAACCCACTCTCAACAATAACGTAGAAACTTATGCGAATATTCCTCCCATTTTGACAAAAGGAGCCAAATGGTTCTCAAGTATTGGAACTGAAACCAGTAAGGGAACGAAAGTCTTTTGTCTTGCCGGAAAGGTAAAGAACACTGGTTTGGTAGAAGTACCAATGGGTATTACATTGAGAGAAGTTGTTTATGATATAGGTGGTGGAATTCCTGACGGCAAAGAATTTAAAGCTGTTCAAACTGGTGGACCCAGTGGTGGATGTATTCCAAAAGAATATTTGGATACACCGATAGACTATGAAACACTAAAAGAACTTGGGACCATGATGGGATCTGGCGGTATGATCTTCATGGATGAAGATACTTGTATGGTGGATGTAGCAAAATACTTTCTTGATTTTTCAGTGGAGGAATCTTGCGGTAAATGTCTCCCATGTCGCGAAGGAAATAGAGTCATGCTTGAGATGCTTGAAAAGATTACTGAAGGCAATGGTGAAGAAGGAGATATTGAACGCCTTGAGAAATTGGGTAAGAATATCATGGATACCTCTCTTTGCGGTTTAGGACAATCATCACCTCAGCCGGTTATCTCAACCATTCGTTATTTCAGGGATGAATATGAAGCCCACATCAACGAAAAAAGATGTCCTGCAAAGGTATGTAAACCTTTAATCAGATATATCATCGATCCAGAAAAATGCGTAGGTTGTACAGCCTGTGCACGAGTGTGTCCTGTTAGTGCTATTAGCGGAGAAGTCAAACAAGTTCATGAAATAGATAGTGAGATTTGTACCAGATGCGGAAGTTGTATACAGGTTTGCCGGTTTGGTGCAATAAGTATCGTATCACCTTAAAAAATCCAGGCTGATTATTTTCAAAATCAGCCTTTTTAACTTTACAATGAAATATATCAACAGGGGGTGTGATAGTGGTATCAGATAAAGAGTTACAAGCTATTGAACAGATAGTAAACGGTGTTGTAACAGATGAAAGTCTTGCTGAGGGTGATGTGCTAATCAATTGTCTTCACGAGATACAGAATCATTTTCACAACTTTGTTCCTTTAGAGGCTGCAGAAAAAGTCGCTGAGATGTTAAACGTTCCACAGTCATCTGTATACGAGGTTTTAACCTTTTATACTATGTTCTCGGTAGAGAAAAGGGGCAAATATGTGATCAGAGTATGTAATAGTTTACCCTGTCATGTAACAGGCGGGAAAGAAATCGTTGAAACATTGAAGAAGGAATTGGGATGTGATTTTTCTCAAACATCAACGGACGGATTGTTTACACTTGAAAAAACAGGTTGTTTGGGTTTATGCGGTGTATCTCCTGTGATAATGATTAATGAAGAATTTTACGGGAATTTAACCCGTGATAAGGTACAGGAAATCATCAACAAAATTCGTGAAGAGGAGCGTGATTGAGAATGAAGATACAGACAGTTTTGGTTTCAGTCGATTCAAGTAGCGCACTTCGCGGAGCAAGACAGTTTAAAAAGCAGATAGAAGAAAGTGTTAAAAAATATCAATTATCCGATATGGTTGAGGTGCTTGAAACAGGAAGTCTTGGTGTATATAAAGATGGTGTCATCGTAGCTGTTTATCCAGAGGAAGTTTTTTATGAGATCAATTCTGCGGATGATGTTGAAGCATTAGTCACTGAACATTTTTTAAAAGGTAGAATTGTAAAAGATTTGATGATTGATAAATCGGTTATCAAACATGAGAAAAAAGAAGCTGGCAAGCTTGATCGAGAGGAAAGGATCGTTCTTAAGAACGTTGGTGTTATTGATCCACGAGTGATAGAAGAATATATTGCAAGAGATGGGTATATGGCGTTAGCCAAAGTGCTTAAGGAAATGAAACCTACAGAAGTCATAGATTTAGTAAAGAAAAGCAATATTAGAGGCAGAGGGGGCGCTGGTTTTCCTACTGGCATGAAATGGGATTTTACTGCAAAAGTTGACAATCCTGAAAAATATGTTATTTGTAATGCAGACGAAGGAGAACCTGGAACCTTTAAAGACAGATTGATAATGGAAGGAGACCCGCATTCTGTTGTTGAAGCGATGACAATTGCTGCTTATGCAGTTGGCGCCAATAAAGGTTATATTTACATTAGAGGAGAATATTACGGTTCCATTGATAATATCAGAAAAGCCATAAAAGATGCCTATGAAATGGGTTTACTTGGCCAAGATATTCTGGGAAGCGGTTTCAGTTTCGACTTATCGGTAAGACTCGGAGCCGGAGCCTATATCTGCGGTGAAGAAACAGCCCTGATAGAATCAATCGAAGGAAGACCCGGACGTCCAAGGTTGAAACCGCCATATCCACCGGTCGAGGGATTATATGGAAAACCTACTGTGGTTAATAACGTTGAAACATTCAGTAATATACCCTGGATAATAAATAATGGCCCTGAAGCGTTTAAAGCATTGGGAACCGAAGGTTCTTCAGGAACAAAAGTGTTTACCCTGGTAGGAAATATCATCAATCGCGGATTGGTAGAAGTACCAATGGGAACCAGCATATTTGATTTGATCTATAAATATGGTGGTGGTATACCCAAAGGCAAGAAATTAAAGATAGTTCAAACAGGTGGGACAGCAGGGACATTCATGAATACCGATAATCTTGAAATTGGATTGGATTATGATTCTGCCAAAGAAGGAGCTTCATTAGGATCAGGTGTTATTCTTTGTATGGATGAGGATAGTTGCGCAGTTGATTGTGCAAAAACCGTGATGGAATTTTTTGCGCACGAGTCTTGCGGAAAATGTACACCTTGTAGAGAGGGAACACGGGTATCTGTGAATTTATTGGATAAGATCTCTAAAGGACAGGGTAGAGAAGAGGAAATAGAGCAATTACTCATGATTTCAGATGCCATGGAGCAAACTTCTTTCTGCGGCCTTGGTCAATCAGCAGCCATCCCATTAAGAACGATTGTTCAGTCGTTTAGAGATGAATTTTCGGATCATGTTCAAAAGAAACCATGTAATTCTTGTACATATGTAGAACCAAAAAAGAAGAAAAAAGGAAAGAAATAATTTGTTTAAAGAATACAGAGCATTTTTTGTATGTTAAATAATGGTAAATTTTTTGATAATAAGGCGGGTGCTGTTGACAATGTACCCGCTTTAGTAGTAAAATACGCCTGGTTAATTTCAAAATTAAGGAAGGAGGTATTTTCGAATAGATGCCGACAATCAATCAGTTAGTCAGAAAAAGCAGAAAGATTATTAAAGACAAATCAAAAGCACCTGCATTACAAAAGAATCCTCAAAAAAGAGGTGTTTGTGTCAGGGTAACGACGATGACACCAAGAAAGCCCAATTCAGCGCTTAGAAAAATCGCTAGAGTCAGGTTAGCAAACGGAATGGAAGTATCCGCATATATTCCAGGTGAAGGACACAACTTACAGGAACATTCTGTTGTAATGGTAAGAGGTGGAAGAGTCAAAGATCTGGCAGGTATACGTTACAGAATCATCAGAGGAGCACTTGACACTGCAGGTGTTGAAGATAGAAAACAGGCACGTTCCAAATACGGGACTAAGGCTCCTAAATAGGTCAGTTATGCAGGAGGGAAATTGATAAATGAGAAGAAGAAGAGCTGAAAAAAGAAAAATCGAACCGGATCCCGTATATAACGATTTGCTGGTCTCAAGACTGATCAACAAATTGATGTATCACGGAAAAAAATCAAAATCTCAAAAGATTGTTTACGGAGCTTTTGAATTGGTCAGGGAAAAAACAGGCAAAGACCCACTTGAAATGTTTAAACAGGCCATGGATAATATCAAACCTGAAGTTGAAGTTAAGCCGAGAAGAGTTGGAGGTTCAACTTATCAGGTACCCGTTGAAGTTGCAGAACCAAGAAAGACTTCATTGGGATTAAGATGGCTTTTAGCTGCTGTCAGATCAAAAAGAGGACGGCCCATGAAATACAGACTATCCGACGAAATTATGTCCGCACTTGAAAGTACGGGTTCAGCAGTAAAGAAAAAAGAAGATACACACAGAATGGCTGAAGCAAACAGAGCGTTTGCTCACTTCAAATGGTAAAGAACTAATAATTAAATGGAGGAAATATAGTGTCTTATAAAGAAATTCCTCTCGAACGAGTCAGAAATATTGGGATAATGGCTCATATTGACGCTGGCAAGACAACAACAACTGAAAGAATTCTATTCTACACTGGTCGAAAGCATAAGTTGGGCAGTGTTGATGATGGAACGGCTACAATGGATTGGATGGAGCAGGAGAAAGAACGTGGAATAACGATTACTTCTGCTGCAACTACTGCTTTATGGAAAAATCATCGGATCAATATAATCGATACACCCGGGCACGTTGACTTTACAGTTGAAGTCGAAAGGTCATTAAGAGTTTTAGACAGTGCTATCGCTGTATTTGACGTTTGTGCTGGAGTTGAGCCTCAATCAGAAACGGTTTGGAGACAGGCGGATAAGTATAAAGTACCCAGAATCGCATTTATGAACAAAATGGACAAATTAGGTGCTGATTTTGAAATGTCTGTTCAAAGTATGATAAAAAAGCTTGGAGCCAATCCTCTTCCAATACAGCTCCCGATTGGAGCAGAAGAAACTTTCAAAGGTGTTATTGATCTTGTTCAAATGAAAAGCTTTTTGTGGGAAGAGAGTGAAGGGTCAACATTTACAATCAACGATATTCCCGATGAACTGATGGAAAAAGCGGAGGCAATGCATGAGGATTTAGTTGCAAAAATGTCATCATTTGATGAATCCATTATGGAGCATTATCTTGAAGGAGAAGAAGTTCCGGTTGATAAGCTTAAAAGCGCCATCCGAAAAGCAACCGTTTCGGGTGAATATGTACCTGTGTTGTGTGGTACTGCTTTTAGAAATAAGGCTATTCAACCCTTAATAGATGCTATTGTAGACTTTCTCCCTTCACCACTGGATGTACCTCCGATAATAGCCAGTATTCAAGGAAAGGATGAAACTGTTGAATTAAAGGCCGATCCTAATGGCCCTTTTGCCGCGCTTGCGTTTAAAGTGGCTTCGGATCCTTTTGTTGGACGTCTTACTTATTTCCGAGTGTACTCAGGTACTTTACAAAAGGGAAATTATGTCCAGAATATTAACAAGGATAAAAAAGAACGCCTCAGCCGACTCATTTATATGCATTCTGATAAAAGAGAAGACGTAGATGAAGTAACAGCTGGAGAAATTGTTGCAGGTATCGGTTTAAAATTTACTTCAACAGGTGATAGTTTATCTAATAGTGATATTCCAATATTACTTGAAGAGATGATTTTTCCTGAACCGGTTATACAAATTGCCATCGAACCTGAAACTAAAGATGACCAGAATAAATTGGCCAAAGGATTGACGGCATTAAAGGAAGAGGACCCAACTATACGCGTCATGATTGAAGAGGAAACCGGTCAAACCTTGTTAAGTGGAATGGGTGAATTACACCTTGAGATTATCATAGACCGTTTGAGAAGAGAATTTGGCGCAAATGTTCGTGTTGGAAAGCCACATGTATCTTACCGGGAATCCATACAAAACCCTGTTGATACTGAAGGAAAATATATCAGGCAAAGTGGCGGAAGAGGACAATATGGACATGTTAAGGTCAAGTATGAGCCTCTTGAAAGCGGAAAAGGATTCATTTTTGAAGATGCCACGATTGGTGGAAGTATTCCTAAAGAATACATCAATCCTATAAGAATTGGAATCGAAGAAGCGATGCAAGATGGTAATGTGGCTGGATATCCAGTTGTCGATTTGAAAGCAACTTTGTATGACGGCTCATACCATGAAGTTGACAGCTCGGAAATGGCTTTCAAAATTGCTGCCTCCATGTCTTTAAAAGATGCACTAAAAAAAGGAAAATCATATTTGTTGGAACCGATTATGTCCGTTGAAATAACCACACCCGAGGAATATATGGGAGATATCATCGGCGACTTAAATACGAGACGAGGCAGAATTGAGAAATTTGACAGCCGTTCTAATGCAAGAGTTGTTGAAGCATTCGTTCCATTGGCAGAACTTTTTGGATATGCCACGATACTCAGATCATTAAGTCAGGGTAGAGCAACTTATACGATTCAGTTTTCACATTATGATCCTGTTAATGAAAAGACACTTGAAAAGATTTTACATAGAAGATAGTTTGGAGTTATTTGTAAGTTATTAAACGATAATGAGGAGGGAAACTACAAATGGCAAAAGAGAAATTTGAACGAAACAAACCGCATTTGAACATCGGTACTATTGGTCATATTGACCATGGTAAAACAACGTTAACTGCTGCTATTACTAAAGGACTCAGTCTTAAAGGACTGGCAGATTTTGCAGCTTTTGACACCATTGATAAAGCTCCTGAGGAAAAAGCAAGAGGTATTACCATTAATACCGCTCATGTTGAGTATCAGACTGAGAAAAGACACTACGCTCATATCGACTGTCCAGGTCACGCTGACTATATCAAAAATATGATCACAGGTGCTGCACAGATGGATGGTGCAATTCTAGTTGTAGCAGCCACAGACGGTCCTATGCCCCAGACAAGAGAACACGTTTTGCTTGCAAGACAGGTTAACGTACCTGCTATCGTTGTCTTTCTCAACAAATGCGATATGGTTGACGATGAGGAATTAATAGACTTGGTTGAAATGGAAGTCAGAGACCTTCTCAGTAAATATGAATTCCCTGGAGACGATGTACCTGTTGTAAGAGGTTCGGCTTTAAAAGCTGGAGAAGAAGACAGTACAGACGGTGAATACATGCAGTCAATTTATGAACTGATGGATGCATGTGATGATTACTTCCCAGATCCTGAAAGAGAAGTTGACAAACCATTCCTTATGCCTATTGAAGACATTTTCACAATCACGGGTAGAGGTACGGTTGTTACAGGAAGAATCGAAAGAGGAACCGTACATCCTGGAGACGAAGTTGAAATGGTAGGTATCAGACCAACAGCAAAAACTACTGTAACCGGAGTAGAAATGTTCAGAAAACTTCTTGACGAAGGTACAGCCGGTGATAACGTTGGTTGTCTCCTTAGAGGTATCAAAAAAGATGAAGTTGAAAGAGGTCAGGTTCTTGCAAAAGTTGGATCAATCACTCCTCATACTCACTTCAAAGCAAACATATACGTTTTGAAAAAGGAAGAAGGCGGAAGACATACACCATTTACCAAAGGTTACCGACCACAGTTTTATATCAGAACTGCTGATGTTACCGGAGAAATTGCGGACCTTGGTGAAGGTGTTGAAATGATCATGCCTGGAGATAACATTGTAAGTGAAGTTAAGTTGATTAAGCCTGTCGCACTCGAAAGTGGTATGAGATTCGCTGTTCGAGAAGGCGGAAGAACAGTTGGAGCTGGAGTTGTTGCTGAGATAATCGAATAATCAACAGTAACTTACTGTTAATTATATCGTTACTGATTTTGTGTATAATGCTGGGGAGTGCTTATACCACTCCCCTTTATAGCGTAATTTTAAGGATTGGAGGGAAATAATTAATGGCCTCACAGAGGATTCGAATTAGATTAAAAGGGTACGATCATGAATTACTTGATCAATCATCCGGTAAGATTGTGGAGATTGTTAAAACAACAAATGCTCAAGTTTCAGGACCGATTCCTTTACCTACTGAGAGAACAGTTTATTGTGTTCTTAAATCACCACATAAACATAAAGATTCAAGAGAACATTTTGAAAAAAGAGTACATAAAAGGCTCATAGACATTTTAGACCCTAAGCCAAAAACAGTGGAAGCTCTCATGAAAATTGATCTTCCTTCTGGGGTAGATGTCGAAATTAAGCTCTGATACAAATACGGAGGTGTAAAGAATGAGCGGAATTATTGGAAAAAAGGTCGGTATGACTCAAATATTTAAAGAAGGAGCCATGGTTCCTGTAACGGTTGTTAGAGCTGGTCCATGTGTTGTTATTCAGAAAAAAACCGAAGAGATAGATGGCTATACAGCTGTACAGCTTGGTTTCGAAAAACAAAAGGAACACAGAGTAACTAAGCCGATGAAAGGACATTTTAAAAAGGCTGATGTTTCTCCTATGAAACATTTAAGAGAATTCAGATGTGACAATCCTGATCAATTTGAACTTGGACAAGAGATCACGGTAGATATCTTTGAAGAGGGTACGAAAATAGATGTTGTTGGCACATCAAAGGGTAAAGGTTATTCCGGTGTTATGAAACGATGGAATTTTAGTGGAGGAGAAAAAACACATGGTTCCAAGTTTCACAGGGGATTAGGTAGTACCGGGCAACATTCATATCCGGCCAGAGTATTTCCCGGGAAAAAAATGCCTGGTCAATATGGAAATGAAAGAGTAACTATTCAAAATCTAGAGATTGTAAGAATAGACAAAGAGAACAATTTAATTGCTGTAAAAGGCGCAATTCCCGGGGCTAAAAACAGCATTGTTTATTTAAGCAATACAGTTAAATCTTACTGATATTGACTATATCAGTTTACAGTGAAAGGAGGAAACAATGGCAAAAATTAAGGTTCTCGACCTAAAAGGACAGAGTACCGGTGAAGTTGAATTAAGAAATGATGTATTTGACATTGAACCCAATCAAGATGTTATGTTCAGATATATCAACATGCAACTCACCAACAGAAGACAGGGAACGGCTTCCACTAAAACTCGTGCAGAAGTAAAAGGAACCGGTAAAAAGCCTTTTCCACAGAAACACACAGGTAGAGCAAGACAAGGAAGTTTAAAAGGTCCACATCAGAGACATGGTGGTGTTGCCTTTGGCCCAAAACCAAGAGAATGGAAGATTAAACTTCCTAAAAAAATGAAAAAACTTGCGTTAAGATCAGCTTTAAGTACAAGGTTTAGAGAAGGTAATCTCATTGTAATTGAAGAATTCAAGATGAAAGAGATTAAAACAAAATCATTCAAGAATGTATTAGAATCATTATCAGTTGAAAAAAACAAAACATTGATAGTTTTACCGTTCAAAAATTCAGATTATGAGAATACAAAATTGTCCGGAAAAAACATCAAACAATCAAAGGTTATTATTGTTGATAATCCTGGAAACTCAGAACAGAAAACAAATATAGACGGGCTTAACGTATACGATATTATTAATAGTCAAAAGGTTATTATAACCAAGGAAACGATTAAAAAAATCGAGGAGGTGTTGGGTAATGCCAATTAAACTCCATACGAGAGATATTCTCATTCGCCCGATCGTTACGGAAAGAACCACAGCAAATATGGAAAACAATACATACACATTTGAAGTTCATAAGAATTCAAACAAAAAGATGATAAAAAAAGCGATTGAGGATATTTATGAAGTAAAGGTATCCAAAATAAATGTGATGAATTGTAAACCTAAACCCAAGCGAAGAGGTCAGTTTACAGGGAAAACAAGAAGCTGGAAAAAAGCTATGATTAAATTACAGGAAGGCTATACCATTCCTGATTTGGAAAACATCTATTAATATATAGAAAGGGGAGCTGAAAATGGGACTTAAACGATATAAACCAACAACCCCGACAAGAAGATATGCCATAGGACAGGATTATTCTGAATTAACCAAGAAAGAACCGGAAAAATCTTTATTAGAGCCTTTAAAGAAAACAGGCGGAAGAAACAATAGAGGTAGAATTACTGTCAGGCATCACGGTGGCGGACATAAGAGAATGTATCGTATCGTTGATTTTAAAAGGAATAAAGATGGTATTCCGGCTAAAGTAATGTCAATTGAATACGATCCAAATAGATCTGCAAGAATCGCTTTACTCTATTACAAAGATGGAGAAAAACGATATATACTGGCACCCAAGAAATTGAATGTCGGGGATGAAGTTATGAGCGGTACAAATGCTGAAATCAAAGCAGGTAACTGTAAGATACTCAGAGAGATTCCTGTGGGAACAATGGTACATGCTATTGAATACGTACCCGGTAAAGGTGCACAAATAGCAAGATCAGCAGGAATATCCGCACAGATTATGGCTAGAGAAAGCGGGTATGCACTTCTAAAAATGCCATCCGGAGAGCTGAGAAGGATTTTGGAAACATGTAAAGCTACGGTAGGTGTTGTTGGAAACGAGAATCATAACAACGAAGTATACGGAAAAGCAGGAAAGAAACGATGGCTTGGTATAAAACCCACTGTAAGAGGTATGGTTATGAACCCTGTCGATCATCCAATGGGTGGTGGAGAAGGAAGATCCAAAGGTGGAAAGCATCCTCAAAGTCCTTGGGGAACACTTGCTAAAGGTTATAAAACCAGACGTGGGAAAAAAGCGTCAGATAAGTTCATCGTAAGAAGACGAAAATCCAAAAAGCGAAGATAGTGGAAGGAGGTAATGCCTTTGAGTAGATCTTCTAAAAAAGGCCCATTTGTACATCCAAAGCTTTTAAAGAAGGTTCGAATGTTAAATCAGGCCGGAAAAAAAGAAGTTCTAAAAACATGGAGTAGATCATCAACGATAATACCTGAGATGGTAGGGCATACATTAGCAGTGTATAATGGTTTAAAACATATACCAGTATATATCAGTGAAAACATGGTCGGTCATAAACTAGGTGAATTTTCATTTACCAGAAGATTTGGCGGTCATGCTGATAAGAAAGCGAAAGCCGGACAGGTCGGTAAGTAGGAAAGGGGAGTTATAGAAAATGGCACATCAGAAGAGATCTGTTTATCACAGAGAGAGAAAAGAACAAGCTGCTAAAACACCCGTGACCGAGGCCAAAGCTACCGCTAAATATCTGAGAATCTCCCCAAAAAAAGTTAGATCAGTCATTAATGCTATTCGTGGAGAAAAAATTGAAAAAGCGTTAGATATCTTGGAATTCTCACCCAAAAAAGGTGCAGCTTTGGTTAAAAAAGTTTTGAATTCAGCTGTAGCAAACGCAGTTCACAATTATGAATTAGATGTTGACAAATTATTTGTTAAAGAGTCGTATGTCAATGAAGGACCAAGGTTAAAAAGGGTATGGCCAAGAGGTCGTGGCAGAGCTGATATACAATTAAAAAGGATGTCTCATATAACAGTTGTTGTAGGAGATATATCAAAAACAGTTGAAAACGACGAAAGAGAAACGAGGTGATTTGAACCGTGGGTCAAAAGGTACATCCCAGAGGGTTTAGACTTGGAGTTTCGGAAGATTGGCAGGCAAATTGGTTCGGTGGAAAGAATTATTCTGATTATCTGATAGAAGATGAAAAGATAAGAAAGCTTATAAGAAATAAACGCTACAAAATTAAAACCAAAAGAGGTCAAATTATAGATTCCGATGCAGCAGTTGATGAAGTATATATAGAAAGACCAAGTGCAAGTAAAGTTAAAATTTCCATATATACTGCAAAACCAGGTATAGTTATAGGAAAAAAAGGTTCTGAAGTTCAAGCATTAAGAGAAGAACTTGAGAAACTAACCGGGAAGCAATGTTTTGTAAATATAAAGGAAATCAAAACACCCGAGACAGATGCCCTTCTCGTTGCAGAAAACGTGGCTGCGATGTTAGAGAAAAGGACTTCTCATAAAAGAGCAATGAAACGCGTTATGAGAAACGCCATGAAAAGTGGTGCAAGAGGAATTAAAGTTATGGTTGCAGGTCGTTTGGGTGGAGCTGAAATTGCAAGGGTTGAATGGTATCGAGAAGGACGCATTCCACTTCAAACATTAAAAGCTAAGATCGATTATGGTTATACGGTTGCTAACACGAAAAGTGGAGTAATAGGTGTAAAGGTTTGGGTATACACCTCTGACATGTAAACTTCACGGTTAGAGAGGAGGTAATTTGAGATGTTGATGCCCAAGAGGGTTAAATACAGAAAACAACAACGTGGTACAATGACCGGAAAAGCAAAAGGTGGAACAAGTGTTCATTTTGGTGAGTACGGGTTAAAGGCGCTCGAAGCTGAATGGGTTACCGCAAGGCAAATCGAAGCGTGTAGGGTAACGATGGTTCGAACTTTAAAGAGGAACGGTAAACTGTGGATGAGAATATTTCCTGATAAACCGGTTACTAAACAAGCCCAGGATTCAAGAATGGGTAAAGGAAAAGGAAACGTTGAGATGTGGGTTAGTGTTGTAAAGCCGGGAAGAATCATGTTTGAGATAGGTGGAGTTTCGGAGGAATTGGCAAAAAAAGCCTTAAAAAAAGCTTCTGATAAACTATCTATCAAAACAAAGATAGTCCAGAGGCATGCCGTTGGAGGTGAATAAAATGAAGGCTAGTGAACTGAGACAATTTACAGATGAAGAGCTGAATGAAAAATTGGAAGAAAAAAAGAAAGAGTTGATGAACCTTCGTTTTCAATTGGCATTAAAACAACTTGATAATACAAATCTTATCAAAACATGTAAACGAGATATTGCAAGGTTTATGACCATACTCACAGAACGAGAATTAGGTATCAAAAGATAAGGGAGGGTAGAAGATGCCCAGAAGAATTTTAACCGGCGAAGTCGTAAGTGACAAAATGGAAAAGACAATAGTTGTTGAGGTCAAAAGACAAATAAAACATACTGTTACTGGAAAAAGGGTTAAAAAGACTAAGAAGTTCATGGCTCATGATGAAGAAAATAAATGTAAAATTGCAGATGTTGTCAGAATTATTGAATCCAAACCCATGAGTAAACATAAAAGATGGGAAGTTCTTGAAATAATAAAGCGAGATATTTTGGATGAAGAAGAAATAAAGGTTTTAGAAACTGAGGGAGGCGAAGAACAATGATATTTAGGGAAACCCTCATGAATGTAGCTGATAACTCTGGGGCAAAAAAACTTCTTGTCATCAATATCCTTGGGGGATCTAAAAGGAATTTCGGTACAATTGGAGATATTATAGTTGCTTCTGTTAAGGAAGCTATTCCCCATTCAAATGTCAAGCAGGGAGAAGTTGTCAAAGCAGTTGTAGTTAGAACGCATAAGGAAGTCAGGAGACCTGATGGTACGTATGTAAGATTTGATGACAATGCAGCAGTTTTGATTGATAACCAGAATGTGCCCAAGGGAACTAGAATATTTGGACCCGTTGCCAGAGAATTAAGGGAAAAGGGATACATGAAGATCGTATCCTTGGCACCAGAGGTATTGTAAAGGAGGTGCTCTTGTGAGAAAGCCAAAGAAAACTAACAAATTCAAATATATCATAAAAAAAGATGATCTTGTCGAAGTAATTTCAGGTAGAGATAGAGGAAAGCGCGGGAAAGTCCTAAGAGTAATACCAACCGATTCAAAAGTAATAGTCGATAAAATCAATATTGTCAAAAGACATCAAAGACCAACACAACAGGAAAAGAACGGTGGGATCATTGATACTGATCTTCCGTTGACTTCAAGTAAAGTGATGGTTGTCTGTCCAAGTTGTGATAAAAAAACCAGAATTGGATGGAAGATTCTTGATGATGGAGACAAAAAGAGATATTGTAAAAAATGCGGTGAATTAATTGATAAAGATTAATTATCAAGGAGGTGTACTCAGCGAATTATCCCTGTTAGGATAATCATAAGCTGGGAATGAAAATGGCTAAAAAAGAAAAAAGCAAGCAGGAAAAACCGGTTCGAATTAACAGTTATTTAAATGAAATATACAGAAAAGAGATTGTTCCTGCAATGATGAAAGAATTTTCATACAAGAATCAAATGGAAGTTCCCAAGCTATCCAAAATAGTTGTGAACATGGGAATTGGCGAAGGATCCAGAAATAAAGACTTGTTTAGAATACATCAAGAAGAGCTTAAGGACATTGCAGGTCAAAAACCCGTTATTACTCATTCCAAAAAGGCTATTGCAAATTTTAAACTTAGAAAAGGAATGCCTGTTGGAATAAAAGTTACATTACGCAATGGGAATATGGAAAACTTTTTTTATAAGTTGATCAACATCGTTCTTCCAAAAGTTAGAGACTTTCGCGGGTTAAACCCGAACTCATTTGACGGAAGGGGAAATTATGCTTTTGGTCTTTCAGAACAAGTAATATTTCCAGAGATCCGACCTGAGAATGTAAAGCGTATTCAAGGAATGGACATTGTTGTTGCAACTACTGCTAAAACGAATGAAGAAGCGAGAAAGCTTCTTGAATTGATGGGTATGCCCTTTAAAAGAGGATAATAGGAGGGAAAGAATGGCAAGAAAAGCAATGGTGGAAAAGTGGAAAAAACCACAAAAATATAAAACCCGAGAATATAGCAGATGTAAGGTATGTGGAAGGCCACATTCCGTTTACAGAGAATTTGGAATTTGCAGGGTATGTCTGAGAAAGATGGCCTTAGAGGGAAAACTTCCTGGTGTTAGAAAGGCCAGCTGGTAATTGAAGGGAGGTAGTTACAGGTGTGGAGCGATACTATAGCTGATATGCTCACAAGAATTAGAAATGCAAACTCCGTCTTTGACGAAAGTGTTGATATTCCTGCTTCCAATTTAAAGAAGAGCATATGCGATGTACTAAAAGAAGAGGGTTACATAAAGGATTACAAATACATAGAAGACGGTAAACAAGGAATATTAAGAGTAATGCTTAAATACAAAGGAACCAGGAGAGACCGAAAGCAAGTCATTAAAGGTATTGTGAGAGTCTCAAAAGCAGGAAGAAGGGTCTATTGTTCAAAAGACAATGTACCTTCTGTTAAGGGTGGTCTTGGAATAGCTATTTTAACCACCTCCAAAGGTGTTATGACAGACAAGACTGCCAGAAGACTTTCTTCAGGCGGCGAGATCATCGCATATGTCTGGTAATTCCAAATTGTTTAATGGGAGGTGTAAATAATGGCTGAGAAAAAGTTTATATCAAGACTTGCAAAGAAACCAATACAAATACCAGCAAAAGTCGAAGTTACAATCAAAGACAAATCGATTTTTGTTAAAGGACCAAAGGGAGAACTGAAAAGAAATTTAAATGATATAGTGATTGTAGAACTTGATAATAATGAGATTACTGTCAAACCTAATCTTGAATTATTGAAAAGAACCAGTGAAGCAAAAATATTCAGATCAATGACCGGAACATTTTGTTCCCATATAAAAAATATGATAACAGGAGTTACAGAAGGATTTAAAAAAGAATTAATGATTGTTGGTGTTGGATACAGAGCAGCTTTAAAAGGAAAAACATTAAATATGAATTTAGGCTATGCACATGAAGTTAACGTTGAACCACCGGAAAACGTAACCTTTGAAGTCCCTAAACCCAACCAGATCATTGTCAATGGAATAGATAAAGAAGTAGTTGGGCAAATAGCAGCTAATATTAGAGGTTGGAGAGTGCCATTGGTTTACGGTGGTAAGGGTATCAGATATTCTGATGAAGTTGTAAGAACAAAAGTTGGTAAAAAGGTTTAATCGGGGGTGAGAAAATGATAAATAAAAATGACAGAAAATATTCCAGAAGAAAAAGACATTTGAGAGTCAGGAAAAAGGTTTCAGGTACCCCAGATAAGCCGAGGATGGCAGTTTTCAGAAGTGAAAAACACATCTATGCTCAAATAATTGATGATACCACCCATCATACTGTATGCGCATCATCTACACTAAATGGCGAACTGAAATCAATATTAGAAAAAACTTGGGATAAAAAAGCAGCTGAAAAGGTCGGAGAAGATATTGCCAAAAAGGCAAAAGAGGCAGGTATCGAAGAAGTTGTATTTGATAGAGGCGGATTCAAGTATCACGGAAGAGTTAAGGCACTTGCCGATGGTGCAAGAAATGCCGGCCTAAAGTTTTAAGGAGGGATTGTTTTGCCTCAGAACAGAACGAAAAATGATCAAGTTGAACTAGAAGAAAGAGTTGTAGATATAACAAGAACAACAAAGGTTGTTGGTGGAGGAAAGAACCTTCACTTTAGGTGTGTTGCTGTTGTCGGAGATAGAAACGGAACTGTTGGTATAGGGATCGGTAGTGCACTTGAAGTGCCAGATGCCATTCGAAAAGCAATTGCAGATGCTAAGAAAAATCTGATAACCGTTCCAATTGTTAAAGGGACGATACCTCATGAAATACAATCAAGATGGACTTCAGCTGAGATATTGATGAAACCGGCTGCTCCTGGAGCAGGTGTTGTAGCTTCAGATTCAGTTCGAGCAGTCGTAGAACTGGCTGGCGTACATAATATTTTAACAAAAAACCTCGGTTCAAGAACGCCATTAAACGTTGTTAGAGCGACTTTTAAAGGATTAAAAGAGCTTGAATCACCAGCTGATATCGCAGCAAAGCGAGACCTAAAGGTTCGTGAGGTGTTTAACGGTATTGACAGAGGTGAGAAGAATGTCTAGGCTTAGAATACAACTGATAAAAAGTCCCATTGGGTACAAAAAAGACCAGAGAGCTACAGCCTTGGCCTTAGGACTCAGAAAAATAAGATCAGTTGTTGAGAAGGAAGATTTACCTCAAATCAGAGGAATGATTAACAAGATCAGACATCTTGTTAAAGTAGAAGAAGTTTAGCTAACAATAAAGAATGGGAGGAGGTTTTTAGATGCCCCTTAAATTAGAAGATTTAAGACCTACAGATGGTTCAATGAAGAAAAGGGTAAGAGTTGGAAGAGGACCGGGATCCGGAAAGGGAAAGACTGCCGGAAAAGGACATAAAGGACAAAAATCCAGATCAGGAGCAAAAAGTAAACCGGGTTTTGAAGGTGGACAGACACCCCTTTATGTAAGAATACCTAAAAAAGGTTTTAAAAATGTCAATAAGAAGATATATACTGTTCTTAATCTTGATTTATTAGAACAAAGATTTAATGATGAGGATGAAGTCACAGTATCAGAACTCCTTGAAAGAGGAATCATAAAAAAAACGTTGGATGGAGTTAAGATACTTGGAGAAGGAACAATCAATAAGAAGCTGACTGTAAAAGTCAACGCCTTCAGTAAAAGTGCAAAGGAGAAAATAGAAGCAGCTGGCGGCCAAATTGAGGTGATCTGAATTGTGGACAGCATTTAAGAATGCTTTTCGTATTCCCGAATTAAGAGAAAGAATAATATTTACACTATTGATGCTAATCGTGTATCGTTTGGGTGTTTATATTCCCATTCCAGGAATTAATTTGTCTGAATGGTCAAACGTTTTCCAAAGCTTCCAATCAGGAGCTGCTGGGGGTTTGTTCAGTTTTTATGATGTATTTGCCGGAGGAGATCTTCAACAGTTTTCAATTATGATGATGAGTGTAACACCTTATATTAACGCATCAATTATCCTTCAACTTCTAATGAGTGTCGTTCCCAGTTTAAAGGAACTCTCAAAAGAAGGGGAAGAAGGAAAGAAAAAGCTGGCCAAAATCACAAGATATTTGACCGTTGCTTTAGCAGTATTGCAAGGATTTATACTTAGCTTCAGTATTTCAAGAAATCCGGCTCTTATTGTTGAAGGGATTGCACCGTTCTTCTTTGTTTTTGTTTCAACAATAACTATTGTTGCTGGTACAATGTTTGCTATATGGCTTGGTGAAAGAATTACTGAAAAAGGTATAGGAAACGGTATTTCTGTTCTTATTTTTGCAGGAATTGTATCAAGATTCCCCAGTTATATAGGACAGGCTATAGTAGGACAATTAGGAATCATGGAATGGTTGATTATGATTGCCGTTATGTTGGCCATGATCGTAGGAATTATTTATGTACAGCAAGGTGAAAGAAGAGTAAGAGTACAATACGCAAAAAGAGTTACTGGTAGAAAAGTGTATGGTGGTCAAACTACATATATCCCAATGAAAGTTAACCAGAGCGGTGTTATTCCAATAATCTTTGGACAGGCAATCATGATTATTCCTGCTGCTATAGCATCAATGTCTAATAGTCCTGCTCTTGAAAGATGGCTTGGAACCGGTGGTTATTTATACGTTCCTATTTACGCGGTACTGATTTTCTTCTTCTCGTATTTCTACAGTATTATTACATTTGATGTTCACGATGTATCAGATAATATTAAGAGATATGGAGGATTTATACCAGGTATCAGACCCGGTGCACCCACGGAAAAATACCTGTCAAGAATATTAAGTAAAATGACATTTATGGGAGCTTTATTCTTAGTAATTATTGCTGTTATACCCTATATCTTATCCGGAGTCTTAGGTATCAATATATGGATTGGTGGAACTTCTGCGTTAATCGCAGTTGGGGTTGCACTAGATATTGTTCAGCAGATGGAACAACACATGATTATGAGAAACTATGACGGATTTATGAAAAAAGGTCGTTTAAAGGGGAGAAGATGATTTAATTGAAAAAATTAAATTTGATATTTCTCGGACCCCCGGGTGCAGGTAAAGGAACAGTTGCTAAAGATGTTGTGGAACGCTATGGCGTTCCGCATATATCTACTGGTGATATGTTACGTGATGCTGTTTCAGCTGGGTCAGAATTAGGAAAAAAAGTAAAATCGGTTATGGATTCAGGTCAACTGGTATCTGATGAATTACTTTATGATTTAGTAAAAGACCGATTATCAAGAAAAGATTGCAATGATGGTTTTATACTTGATGGATTTCCAAGAAATCTCGATCAAGCTGAAGATCTTGATAAAATACTTAAAGAGCTTAATTTAAATCTATCCGGCGTCATTTTTCTTGATGTCTCTGAAGACGAGGTTGTAAAAAGGATTAGTAACAGACGGGTTTGTCCAAAATGTTCAAGAGTCTACAATTTAATCTCCTTAAAACCTAAAAAGGATACAATTTGTGATGATGATGGGACACCTTTAATACAGCGGGAAGATGATAAAGCAGAAACCGTCAGGAAAAGGTATCAAATTTACATCGACAAAACGTCTCCATTGATTAAATTGTATACAGAGCGTAACCAGATTGTTACAATAGATGCTTCAGGTACTGTTGACAAGGTTGATGAGATTGTGTTTAATACCTTGGAAGAGTTGAGGCAAGAATAGTTTATGATAGCCCCGATAAATACTGAAAAGGCTCCTGTTTATCAAGGGTCAAAAATCAGAAAGCATGCGAATCAAGCGGGGGAGGAATAAATGCCAAAAAATAACAGTGATGTCATAAAAATCGATGGTAAAGTATTAGAAGCTTTACCGAATGCCGTTTTTAAAGTAGAACTTGAAAATGGACATGAAGTAATTGCGCATATCTCAGGAAAAATGAGAAAGAACTTTATTCGATTAGTTCCTGGAGATAGCGTTGTAGTAGAGTTATCGATATACGATCTGACAAAGGGACGTATAGTTTATCGAAAAAAAGCATAACTGAATAGTAGAAATATGAAAGGAGAGTGTCTGCCATGAAAGTGAGAGCATCTGTTAAGCCAAGATGTGAATTTTGTAAGGTAATTAGAAGAAAGGGAATTGTAAGAATTATATGCAGCAGAAATCCAAAACACAATCAAAAACAAGGCTGACAGAAAGGGAGGTAAAAAGATAGATGGCACGTGTACTTGGGGTAGAGTTACCCAATCAGAAAAAGGTTTTTGTGGCTTTGAGATATATATATGGTATAGGACCAACCAGAGCCGATGAAATTTTAAAACATACCGAGATTGACCCGGATAAACGGGTTAAAGACCTTGCAGAAGATGAAATTAGAAAAGTGACTCAATTTATCAACGATAATTATAAGATCGAAGGTGAATTGAAGCAAGAAGTTCAAAAGAATATAAAAAGACTTGTTGAAATTGGAAGCTATAGAGGAAGAAGACACAGATTGGGCCTTCCAGTCAGGGGACAGAGGTCAAAGACCAATGCCAGAACACGTAAAGGCAGAAAACCCGGAATAGGCCGTAAGAAAAAATGATGAATGGAGGGCTGTAAATGGCGATAAAAAAGAAAAAGGAAAAAAAGAAGAAGAAAAAACTACAATCTGATCGTGCGATTGCAAAGATCAGATCAACATACAACAACACGATTATTACAATCAGTGATATGAACAGTAATACGATATCATGGGCAAGTGGTGGAACGGTTGGTTATACAGGTTCCAAAAAGAGTACACCGTATGCAGCGCAAATTGCTGCAGATCAACTTGGGAAAGATTTATTAAAAATGGGTCTTAAGAAGCTCGATATTGAAGTTAATGGTCCCGGACCGGGAAAAGAAGCTGCTATCAGGACTTTTCAGGCTTCAGGTTTAGAAGTAAACAATATCAAAGATACTACTTCTAACCCCCATAATGGCTGTAGACCGAAAAAAAGACGAGGAATGTAAACTTAAGGAGGTAGAATTAATGGCAAGATATAGAGGTCCTCTTTGCAAACTGTGTAGAAGAGAAGGTAAAAAACTTTACCTTAAGGGAGACCGCTGTTTTAGTAACAAATGTGCTTTTGACAGAAGGCCGTATGTGCCCGGACAACATGGTCCAACTTCAAGAAATAAGCTGACTCAGTACGGTATGCAGCTTAGAACGAAACAGACTATGAAAAGAATATACGGAGTTTTGGAAAAACAGTTCCGAAATTACTTCGAAGAAGCACGAAAGAAAGAAGGCGTAACTGGCGATAATCTGGTTAAGATTGTTGAATCAAGGCTGGACAATACCGTTTACAGAATGGGTTTTGCCCCATCAAGAAATGTAGCTCGACAATTAGTTACTCACGGACATTTTAAAATAAACGGCAGAAAAGCTACTATACCTTCTATGCGAGTTAAACCGGATGATGTAGTTGAAGTAAAAGAAAAAAGCAGATCGCTCTCGGTTATAAGTGAAGCAATAGCAGCTGCTAAAGATAAAGGCACTGCACCTTGGTTGGATGTTAATTTCGATGCCTATCAGGCTACTTGCCTCAGGTATCCAGAAATGGAAGAAGCAGGCCTGCCAGTTGATGTACAATCTATTGTTGAATTGTACTCAAAGTAATAATGCACGAAGAAGGTCTTAAAAGACCTTCTTTTGAGTTGATACAGACAGAGCTTTTTGTCTGTAATGAGTTTAAGAAACTAAACTCTACCGGGAGGGATCGAAAAGTATGATTAAATATGTTATGCCTAAGAAATTAATCATTGAGGAAGAAAGAGAAGAAGGAGATTATCTCTATGGGAGATTTTCTCTCTCTCCGTTAGAAAAAGGATTTTCTATTACCATAGGTAATTCTTTGAGACGCGTATTGCTATCTTCCATCATGTCTTTGGCGATAACCAGAATAAAGATTCCAGATAAATTCCACGAGTATGATACCATTAAAGGTGTTAAA